>Ga0180433_10006248_pt1 | contig 15691 bp, 17 predicted proteins | sample SS_ome_8_FD_132980 | JGI IMG/M metagenome (GOLD analysis project Ga0180433, IMG submission 132980) | Hypersaline lake sediment archaeal communities from the Salton Sea, California, USA - SS_1_D_1 metaG | ecosystem: Environmental > Aquatic > Non-marine Saline and Alkaline > Hypersaline >... | reverse complement strand
TCGATTCTCCTGGCAACTTCTTCCAAGCTCATACTTCGGGTCTCCTTAGACGTAACCGATCATCCGAGCTATTTTTTCATAGCTCTCGGGCAGAGGATACTCAGGCTGGAACGAATAACCCTTGGGAAGCTTGGAACCCGTCGAGTTGACGTGCCGGAGTCCAACCATCAAATCCTCCAGCCTCTGCCGGGGGACGGTAAAGATCAATTCATCATCTCCAGCCATCGCCCGGTAGCGGTCGCCGCGACACGGCACCGCGACCTGGCACGCCCCGCTCTGCACGGCGGGCACCACGGCATAGACGCACGCCGCATGGCCAGACAGCGTGCACTTGAGGTTGTAGCCCTCTTTGTACTCTCTTCCCAGGAGCAGCAGGTTTAGCTGCGCCGAATCACCATAGATCATGATCAGATCAGGCTCAAAGTTAATCGTCTCTAGCGGCGCCGACGCCACACCGACGTACTTGCCGACTTCCAAACAAGGGAACTCGCGAGCGTAATGGCTGCCCGCTTCCAGAGTCGCTACATCGTCTGGGTAGCGGTTATGTCCCTGTAAGAAATACTCTGGCGGCTCTGCAAGTCCGTAACCGACGACCGGTTCAAAGCACCACATGTCCTCTTTCAGCAAGGCCATTGCCTGGCCCTCACGACGTGAAAGCTGAAACGCCTGACAAAGAGAGAGGTGATGGCCAAGATCCTCGAGAGGTCGCATCGCGCCCTGGGGAATGTCTGACTCTTGTTCCAGCAGTTTCACTGCCACAGGGAACGTTTTTAGTCGCAGCCGCCTTTCAAGTTCCTCTCCGTACCCACGATAAACGCTCATCTCTATCATTGTCACTCGACTCCTCGTTTCACTTTAGCGTGGGATGGGAAAATGGCGCTCCCAAATTGCAGTCTTTGCCCAGTGCATGACCTCAAATGTACTGTCCGCCATCCACCTGAATAACCTGCCCCGTGATGTGCCGCGCCTTCTCGGTGCAAAGGAAGGTGACGACGTAGGCCACCTCTGTCGGAAGCCCCAGCCGACCCAACACGATCTCCGCCAGGGCCATATCCTTCACCTTCTCCGGCGCTTCCTTGACCATCTCCGTCTCGATCAGGCCCGGCGCGATGGAGTTGACGTTGACGCTGTACCGGCCCAACTCGCGGGCGCAGGCCTTGGTGAACCCGATCACGCCCGCTTTGGCCGCCGAGTAATTCGTCTGGCCGAATTTGCCGCGCAGGCCGTTGATGGATGTGACGTTGACGATCTTGCCGGAGCCTTGCTCGCGGAAAAGGGGTGTGACCGCTCGCGTGTAGTTAAACGTGCCTTTCAGGTCCACGTCGATGACGCGGTCCCACTGCTCCTCGCTCATCTTCCAGACCACGCCGTCCCAGTTCATCCCGGCGTTGTTGACCAGGATGTCTAAACGGCCAAACTCGTCGAGCACCTTCTGCACCATCGCCTGGGCATCGTCAAAGCTGGATACGTCGGCCTGGACGACCATGGCGCGGCGGCCCATCTCCCGGACGGTCTCGGCAAGCTCTGCCGCCAGGTCAACGCTCTTGCGATAGTTGAGCGCGACGTCGGCGCCGTTAGCGGCCAGGTCCAAAACAATCGCCCGCCCAATTCCGCGCGTGCCGCCGGTGACAATCGCGACTTGATTCTCTAATTCCATAGCCATATCACCTCTTGGCCTACGCCTGCTTGAACTCGTAAGCGACTCGCCCACCTTGCAGTTTGACCGGGACCACGTTCACATCCATGCCGATCTCCATATCCTCCTCCTCCAGGTCCTTGCTCATCCGACCAAAGACCTTCACGTCGCCAAAGTCAGCCAGAGCGATGGCATAGGGGAGATCATCCTCAAAGCCGGTGGGCGCGTACATCAACGTCGAGAAGGAGATCAGTTTGCCCGGCCCCGAAATCTCGAACCACTCCATATCGCTGGAAAGGCAATTGAAACAATCGGCCCGCGGAGGAAAGTACGTCTTGCCACAGCTCTTACACCTCGTCCCGGCGACCTGCCCCTCGTCCAGAAGGTCTACGAATTTGTCCACCTTCGTCTGGGCCGTAAAACTGACCGTGCCAAATTTTTCAAACCCCATGGTATCACCTCCCCAGAATAGTCACGTTGCCGTATATGCCCACGCCGCCGATGTTGTGGATCAGGCCGATCTCTGGACCCTCCACCTGCATATCTCCCGCTTCGCCCCGGAGTTGCAGGACGACGGTTCGGATCTGGGAGCCGCCCGTAGCGCCGATGGGATGGCCCTTGGACAACAGCCCACCGTCCACGTTGACGGGTATCTTTCCGTCAGCATACGTCTCCTTGGCCTTGATCAGTTCCGCTCCCTGTCCCGGCTCGGCAAACCCCAGGTCTTCGTAGGCCATCAACTCGGCGATGGTGAAGCAATCGTGGACTTCGGCCAAGTCAATATCCTCTGGGCCGACTCCGGCCATCTCATAGGCCTCTCGCGCCGCTTCACGCGCACAGCGCAACCCCGTCAACGCTTCCCGGCCAGACAATGTCAACGGAGCCGATGCCGCGCCCAGCCCAAGCACCCAGACAGGCTTTTCAGATAGTTTCTGGGCCACCTCGCCAGCGGCGACGATGAGGCAAGCCGCTCCGTCGGCGTTGGCGCAACAGTCGTACTTTTTGAGGGGGCTGGATATGACGTCGGAGGTCAGCACTTTTTCCATATCAACCGGCTTCCGAAATACCGCCTTGTCGTTGAGCATCCCGTAGGTGGCGGCCTTCACCCGGATGCGCGCCAGGTCTTCCCCGCTGGTCCCATATTTATCAAAGTGAGCGCGGGCGTGCATGGCATAATAGGCAGGCATCATCGTCCCAAAGGGGGATTCCCACATCACATCTGCTCCCCTGCCCATCCTCTCCTGGGACTCGGCCGAGCTGATGCCCGACATCTTTTGAAACCCCAACACCAGGACAATTTTGTGCAGCCCGGCCTTGATCATCGAATAAGCAACCCGCAACCCCATGCTGCTGGAGGAACAGACGCTCTCCACATAGAAGGCGGGTTGAGGGTTCAGGCCCAGATACTCGGCCATGAGGCCGGCCGGCGTCCTCTGCTTGTCATATTCGGGCGCCGAACAGATGATGGAAGCATCGACTTCCCCCGGTTTGATCTGAGCGTCCTCCATCGCGTCCTTGAAGGCTTCAAAGGCAAGTTCCCTGATAGCGCCTTCGTAGCCGCGGATGAAAGTGCTTTGTCCGACTCCTACAATAGCTACATCTTTTTTCACTTTTACCTCCCAGTCATTCGTCAGTCTTCAGGTTTGTGGAGCCTTGGCCAGAACCAAGTCCACGAAAGCCTCCGCTCTCTCGACCAACAAGTCGTGATACTGTTGAAATAACCGCGTTGCTTTCTCTCCCAGCCAATCATTCGGTAGCAGTTCCAGCGGCAGGTTGGGATCCACGTAGGGGGAGAAGCGAAATTCATGGATCAACATGAAACGCTGCACAAAGCACTCCTGAGGGTCCAGACTATTGCCGGCCTTCGATTGAGCTTGATACTTTTGAAACGGCAGCTCGTAGTTGGCGATGAAATCGGCGTAATAGTCGTTAAGTTCTTCCAGGTTCCAGCAACGCGCTACAATCTCCTCATCACTCGCAAAGCCCTGGTGTTCGGCGGTAAAGAACTCGACGTAAGGGCGAACGTTCAGGGTGTCCACAACCTGCTCCACCTCGGTTCGCAGATCTCGGGTAGAGATCCAGGTCGCCTGATTCAAAGAACCAAAGCCAAGCCATAACAGCCGCTCGCGCAGCCTGCGCCGCAAGTGACGTTTGGACTCGGGAATCGTGTAGATGAGTAAATGCCATCGTCCATCCCAGGGATCGCGGCGAGGCTGAAAGATCCGTCGCGCGCCTTCCTCCAACAATTCGAGGAATCTGGGCGTCTGCGAGTAAAAGCTGTACCGGCCAATCCTGCGGCTTTCCAGCCAGCCTTTCTGGGACATGCGAGAGAGTGTAGATCGAACAGCCTGCTCCGACAGGCCAAAAAGCCCCAGTAATTCAATCAGGCTGCCTGTCCAGGCCTCTCCATCTCGGTGACGGATATAATCTCCATACAAGGTGAAGATCAAATCCTGTGAGTGAGACATTCTCTCTGCCTTCTTCTAAATAGATGGATTTCTGCCTGTCGCTCAGATCTCCACTCTGCGCCGGAGGTGTGGCGCTTGAGGAAACGTGATCTTGATATATGTCACCAATTGAGCGACTGAGACGCATTATAACACATATGATAACGTATGTCAATCCCTCGTCGGATAAACCAAATTTAGACATATAACGACTTGACAAGCTACCAAAAGTATGGCATACTCCAGTCCGCCAGACCAATGCAGACAAACACGATTGATTTGACCGAAACCCAACGGTTAATCCGCCAGGGATGGGAACACGTGGCGACTGAGTACGCCCAAGACCGGGCGGGCGTCTTTGAGCGATTTGCCGGGCGATTATTGGAACTAATTCATCCATCGCCAGGGAGCGCACTGCTCGATGTCGGGACTGGGACTGGCTTGGTCGCGTTGCAGGCAGCCTCGTGGGTTGGCTCAGAAGGCTCGGTGATAGGGAGCGATATTGCCACAACCATGGTATCCTTGGCAACACAGGCAGCAACGGAACAGAGAGCGACTAACGTTACTTTTTGCTCGATGGATGCAAAACGATTGGGTCTTTCCGACAATTCCTTCGACACCGTGACCTGTGCCTTTTCACTCTTCCAATTCCCAGACATGCACCGAGCATTAGTCGAGATGCGGCGAGTGCTCAAACCAGGGGGACGCTTGGGCCTTTCCAACTGGGGACCGGGCTACTTCCAACCAATCGCTTCACGCCAGCGGAATCTATTTCGAGAATTCAAGCTCCGGCCACTTTTGACCAATCCCATCGTATTCAAGCCAGCTCAAATGGAGATGCTTTTGCTCGATGTCGGTTTCGCCGCCGTAGAGCTGATCGAGGAAACAGACGAAATTTGGTTCGATAGCCCTGAGCAAGTCTGGGCCTTTGATCTGGATATGGGACCTTTCCCGGTGATGCTGCGGCAGTTATCCGCCGAACAGCAAAGAGAACTAGCACAGCGGTTCAAAGCCATGCTGGCGGACCTGGTGACAGAACGAGGGATCCGGTGCACATTCCATCCGCTTTATGCTTTAGCCCAAAAAGGGGGGACTATTGACAATATTTTAGGTGAGTGAATACACCTTGACATCAACAAGCGACCACGTTATAATCGCACAGATTATCAAAAGCATCCCGCCCGGCGGGACCAGTACAAACCATAAGAGAATAAGGAGGTAGAATTCACATGGAGTTTAGATTGAGCGCCGAGCAAGAACTCTGGAAGAAAATGGTGAGAGAGTTCGCTGAGGCAGAACTGGAGCCTATTGCTCGCAAGATCGACGAGGAATGGCAGACAATCCCCGACGAAATCATTAAAAAGATGGCGGACCTGGGCATCTTTGGCGTGACCATCCCCGAGGAGTACGGCGGAATGGCCTCGCCGGGCGAGGAAATGCAATACGCAGTGATCACAGTTCACGAGCTGGGGCGGGCCGAACTGAGCATGTCGCTGCCCGTATACAGCCTGCTGTGCATCGGCTGGGCCTACCTGATGGCCCAATACGGCACCAAGGAAGCCAAGGAAGAGATATTGCCCAAGGTGGCTACCGGCGAGTGGTTCATCGGCATCAACACCACCGAGCCTGGCGGCGGCTCTGACCTGGCCAACATCAAGACCGTGGGCAAGACCGACGGCGACAAGTGGATCATCAACGGCGAAAAGGCCTACATCAGCGGCGTGCGAGAAGCCGACGAGCGCGGCGGCGGCCACCTAACCCTCTTCAAGACGGATCCCGAAAAAGGCTACAAAGGCACCACCTTCGCCTACTTCCCGGCCGACGCCCCCGGCACCACCTACACCACCTATCACGACATGGGCCGCATGGGATTGTCCACCGGCGGCTTTGTCTACAAGGACGTGGAAATTCCCAAGAAGTACATCCTGGGCGAGGAAAACAAGGGCTTTTACGTCAACATGGAGGGCTTTAACGCCGCCCGCGCCCTGGTATCCGCGGCCTGCCTGGGAGGAGCCGAGAAATGCCTGGAGATCAGTCGCGATTACACCAAGCAGAGGATAATGTTTGGCCGGCCACTGGTCAATTTCGAGGCCATCTCCTTCGAGATCGCCGACGATTACGCCAAGCTGCTTCAACTCAAGCTGATGCTCCAAAAGGGCGCCTGGATGATCGACCAGTTCTATCAGGATCGGTCGAGCTTTACCAAGGAAGAGATCAACACCGCTATCTCCATCTGCAAGGCGAACGCCCCGATGCTGTGTGTGGATTGCGCCAAGCACGGCATGATGTATCACGGCGGCTTTGGCTATACCAAGGACACCCCGCTGGAAATGGCTATGAGAGGCGCGATGTCCTACGTAGTCGGAGCCGAGGGTGGCTATCACGTCCAAAAGATTATCATCGCCCGCGACTATATTGGCAACGAGGCCGTCCCCTATCGCGGAACGCAGAAGGGACACTAGGTCAACGGACAATGCCCAATAATGCCCAATGAGCCTATGAACAATGAGTGACGTTGCGTTTGTTCTTGGGGATCTGGGTCATTGAGATGATCAGCTATGCAGAGGCAGTTCTCGCGTGAGGGCTGCCTCTGTAAGTTGCGTTTTGCGAGAAGGAAAAAGAGTATGGGTGATTCTACAGACAAGATGGACGTTATCATCGTGGGCGCGGGACTGGCAGGCCTATCGGCGGCCTACTTTCTGGCCGACGCGGGACTGGACGTTTTGATCGTCGAGCGAGGAGATTTCCCCGGCAGCAAGAACGTCACCGGCGGGAGAATTTACCTCAACCCGATCCGAGACCTCTTCCCCGATCTCTGGAAAGATGCGCCCCTGGAGCGGCACGTCGTCCGTGAGCGCCTGACCCCGATGGCGAAAGAATCGGCGATGACGATCGAGTTGCGGAGCGAGCGGTTCAACCGCCAGCCGTACCACAGCTACACTATCCTGCGGGCCAAATTCGACCGCTGGTTCGCCGACCAGGTGGCCGACAGAGGCGCCTTTCTCATCCCCAAGAACAAGGTGGACGATCTGATCATCGAGGATGGCGCGGATAAAGAACATCCGAAGGTGATGGGCATCGTCGCCGACGGGGACGAGATCTATGCCGACGTGGTGGTGGCCGCCGACGGGATTCTCTCGTTCATGGCCGAGAAAGCCGGGCTGCGAGACAAGCAGCAGCCGAGACATTTCGCCGTCGGCATCAAAGAGACCATCGAGCTGCCCCGCAAGACCATCGAGGATCGGTTCAATCTGGAGGGCGACGAGGGATTGGCCCAGCTATTCTTTGGCGAGCTGACCCAGGGCATGGTCGGCGGCGGGTTTCTCTACACCAACCTGGAAAGCGTCTCGCTGGGGCTGGTGCTCGGCATCGAATCGATGATGGAGCGGGATCCTCTGGAGGAAGTACATCCACTGATGGAGGCCTTCAAGGAGCGCCCCGAGATTCGCGTGCTCTTTGAGGGAGGAGAGGTGGTCGAATACTCGGCCCACGTGCTCACCGAGGGCGGCATCCACGCCATGCCCAAGCTCTACTCCGACGGGATTGTGGTGGTGGGAGACGCAGCGGGACTGGGATTGAGCATGCTCATCACCGTCCGGGGGATGGAGTACGCGATGGCGTCGGGCGCGATGGCGGCCCAGGCCATTCAGCGGGCGAAGGAGAAGGAGGACTTTTCCGCTTCCTCCCTGGCCTATTACGAAGAATTGATGCGAGACAGCTTTGTCCTCAAGGATTTGAACACGTTCCGCCACACCCTGGAATTTATGGAAAACCCCCGGCTCTTTAGCCTGTATCCCCAGTTCATCTGCGATCTATTCGAAAAGATGATGTGGATCGGCGAAGGGCCAAAGGAAGGACTCTTTAGCACCGCCTTTGGCGAGGTGAGGAACAAGCTGCTGAATCTTTCGACGCTGCGGGACGTGCTGAATTTCCGCAAGCTATAGCTAGTAGGTCGGATTTGTTATCCGACCTGGCGGTTAGCAAAACCGCCCTGCGAGGAGAGAGCAAAATGGCTATCGCGATGAACATCGAATCTAAATTGGGGTTGGACGCCTTCAAGCTGGATCAGGAGAGTCACATCCACATCAACCAGGAAATCTGCCGGCGCGACTGCAAGGAAAAGTATTGTCTGTACGTCTGTCCCGCGCATCTCTATTCGATCAGCCAGGAAAGTGGCGATATCTATGTTGAATTCGAGGGTTGCCTGGAATGCGGCACCTGCCGCATCGCCTGTCCTCACGGCGCCCTGGAATGGGATTATCCCCGAAGCGGATTCGGGGTACAGTTTCGATTTGGTTAAAGTCTGGAGCAATTCAGGAGGCAAGATATGAACGTTATCGTATGTCTGAAGCAGATCCCCGATCTGCAACAGATCAGAATCAAAGATCGAAAACCGATCACCGAGGGAGCGCCGCCGATCTTTGGGGATATGGACAAGAACGCCCTCGAAGAGGCGGTTCAGATCAAGGAAAAGGTAGAGGGAACAAAAGTAACTGCCCTGGCACTGGGCGGGAAAAAGCTGAAGGACGGCATCAAAGAGGCGTTGGCGATCGGGGCCGACGAGGCCGTGTTATTGCTGGATCCGGTGCTCGCCGAATCCGACGCGGGGGGCAAAGCCAGGGCGCTGGCCACAGCCATCGAAAAGATCGGCGAATACGATCTCATTCTCTGCGGCGAGGGTTCCACGGACAATTACTCCGGTCAGACCGGAGCGCGGCTGGCCGAAATTCTCGACCTGCCACAGATCACCTACGTCCGAAAGCTGGAAATCGACGATGGCACGATCAAGGCCACCCGCAACATGGAGGAGAGCTTTGAGATCATGGAGACCGACCTGCCGGCCCTCGTCACCGTCGCCAACGAGATCAATCAACCCCGCCTGGCCTCGCTCAGGGACATCTTGAAGGCCGGCCGAAAACCAGTCCAGGAATGGACGGCGGCGGATCTGGAGCTTTCGGAGGACAAAGTGGGAGCCGAGGCGTCCGCCATCGAGGAGATCAGTAACTTGGCCCCGGAGCAGGATCGAAAGCAAGAGGTGTTCACGGGCGATCTGGACGAGATGGTTGAAGCTCTGCTCAACGCGCTCACCAAAGAAGGAGTCCTGGGGAGGTAATGATGGCCGAGATATTGGTATTTTCGGAACAAGATGATTTTGCCTTTGAGCTGGTATCCAAGGGCAAAGAGTTTGGCGAGGCGCTGAACATGGGCCTGTCCGCCGCGCTGCTGGGCGAGGGAGCGGCGACCAAAGCCGACGACTATTTCGCTTACGGCGCGGATAAGGTCTATGTGAGCGAAAACCCGGTCCTGAGCGACTTTCAGGCCGCACCCTTCGCCGATGCCCTCTGCCAGATCGCGCAGCAGAACGACGTTCACGTGATATTGATCGCCTCCACCAAGCGAGGCAAGGAGCTGGCTCCTCGCCTCGCGCAAAAGTTGGGCGCGGGCTGCATCACCGACGGCACAGCAGTCGAGGTGCAGGACGGGAATCTGCTCGTCAGCCGGTACGCGCTGGGCGGCAACACCGTCGCCGTCGAGCAGGTCAAGGCCCCCTGCCAGGTCATCACCGTGATGCCCAAGACCTTCGAGCTGGCGGAAAAGAAAGCGCGCCAGGGCGAGACCGTCACGGTCAACCTCGACCTGAAGGCCCCTCGCACCCGCATCGTCGAACGCCAGGAAAAGGCCGGAGAAGCCGTCAACCTGGAGGATGCAGAGATATTGGTCTGCATTGGCCGCGGGATGGAGAAGGAAGAAGACCTGGCGATGGTCGAAGCGTTCACCAAGGCGCTCGGCGCGGAGCTGGGCTGCACCCGCACGCTGTGCGCCGACTACCAGTGGCTTTCGGAGGATCGGCTGGTGGGACTTTCGGGCAAAAAGACCAGCCCTCGGCTGGCCGTCTCGGTCGGCATCTCGGGGCAGATCCAGTACACCGTGGGCATTATGGGTGCTCGCGTGGCAGTGGCGATCAACAAGGACGATCAAGCTCCCATCTTTTCAATGTCCGATTACGGGATCGTGGGCGACCTTTACGACGTGCTGCCGCTTTTGACGGAAAAGTTAAAGTAAAAAATACATCCGCGCGGGCTAAAACCGCCGCGCTCAAAGTGGAACCCCGCTTCGCGGGCTGATTTGCAACCAAAAACCTGACGGGTCTCAGAGACCCGTCAGGTTTCGATGTTCTAGTATCGTCGCGCAGTGCGCCTACGAAGGAGGATGGCGACCCACCGCCGCCTCTTCACGCCGGACGGCCACTATCAGTATTCGGTTCATATCCAAAGCAGCGACCGTGGCGCGCCCAGTCGCCGTAAGGCCTACGAGATGAACATCATCCCACCGAAAGTGCTCGCGCCAGGTATCCTGCCGTGGATTATAAAGAGCCGCCTCTTTGCCAGTTTGCGGATCAACCGCCGTCTGGCGCGCTGCTTTGCGGAGCGAGCACGACACACAAGCCAAAGCCAGATTCTCGGCGACCGTCTCGCCGCCGGCTGCCAAAGGAGTTACGTGGTCTATATGAAACGTGGCCTCCTGTCCTTCTTGTGACAGCCCACAATACTCACAGCGGTTAGCCGCTCTTTGAATAACGAGCCGTCGCAACCTGGCAAGAATGTGCCTCACAAGTTTATAACTCCTGCGCTACCCTCTCTGCACGCAACCGTAGTAGAGAGAGAAGTTCAGCCAGGTTCACAAGCCCTTCGGCCTCCAGTCGTTCAGCCGCCGTTAGTTCTTCACCCTGATCCTGGCGATCCAGTAAGTCGTGCAGCCGCTCGTCGACTCCTTTCGGCAATCTGAATTTGACCAGATCGGCAGGCATCTCGAGTGGGATAAGGATACTTTGCGATACAGTCTCGTCTCCTGCGCCCGTATGCTGTCTTTGTAGTCCCATTTTATGCTCCTCGTTTCTTGCTCAACTGACGAGTTACAATCTGGAGCTAGTGTAGCACATCCCGCGTCAGAGCGCAAGCGAGAGGCCCGGCGGAAAGCCGGGTCTCTTTTCTCGTCAAGTAGGTGTTCGGTGCGCTGGTCAGGCCGCGCGCCGCTTGAACGCCGTCGCTGCGATGGCTCCCGAGGCGACCACTGCGACCAGCAGAACAACCCACGGCCAGAACAGCGCCTGCAACCTCACCGGCTCGGTGTGACCGCCGACTATAGCATCGGGCTCGGGCATCACAGTAACCGCAGCCAAGTCGCTATCGTCGTTGTCATCACTGTGTATGGCGGCCGTGTTGGTGAAACGAATCGTATCGGTCAGAGCCGAGATCACCTGAGCGGTGATGGTGATCACCCCGCCTTCACCCGCATCCAGATCGTCCACGTCCCAGGTGTAGGTGGGCGGCGTGGTGGTCGTCTCGGTGATAGCCGCGTCGCCGCTGCTGACGATGTTCGTCACCGTCGCACTGATCGGCACCACGTCGGTGATGACGATACCGCTGCCTGTACCGGTGCCCGCGTTGGAAAAGACCAGGGTGTAGTCGATCGTCCCGCCGGCCGTGGTGGTCGCCGGGATTGCGGTCTTGACGATCTTTAGGTTGGCCGACACTCCCACGACAAAGTTGGTATTGGCCGGCGCGGAACCGATAAAGGCCCACGTGTCGACCATGTCCTCGTTGCCAGTCTCAACATCAAAGCCCCGAAAATCGCCCCCGTGCGGGGACGAGTCGCCGCCCTGCGGCAGGCTCGTCGGACTCGCGTTTGTCAAGGCCGCTCCATTGTAGTCGTCGTAACTGGCCCGGTGGACGTCCCCGGCGCCGAGGTTGGTCAGCCGCTCGATGTGAAAGCCGTCCAGATTCTCCACATCACTCATCGGGTAGTGAATCTCGCCTCCCTGGCTGGCGAGCCTGACCGCGTAGGTATAATCGTCGGCCAGGGGAGTACCGTTGCCGTCTAGACCATCAAAGTCAACGCTGTTGCCGGCGCTGTCCAGGATGCCGGTCAAACGCCGGTCGACCGGGTCGTCGAAACTGCCGTTGCGGTCGGCGTCTATGACGAGGGCAAAGGCCTGCCCATCCTGGTCGGAAGCGGAATCGAAGGTGAACTGGCAGTCGGAGCCCCAGGGAGGATTGGGGGCCCAACCGTCGCCGCCGCCGGCACTGCTCCCGTCAAACGTCAAGTTGGTGGCCGCCGGCGCAGTAACCGGCGCGCCAGCGTAGCCCAACGTGTCTGAAAGCCCCCCTGTTCCGGTGATGACGACCGGGTCGGGTGGGTTGACGAAGATTTTGTAGGTCACGTCGGCGGCGGTGTCGGGATCTTGCGGGGGGCGAACAAACTGCGCATCCCCTGGGTCATCCACAGCGGCTGAAAGCCAACTCTTGTAGGTTGGTTCCCCGGTCGCCCGGTTCTGGACGCCTTTGTTGTTGACGAGAAATAGCCAGCCAGCGCCGCTCATTTCATCGAACTGAAGACGGTATTGGTGCCCGTCCCTGGTCAATGTATACATCTCCTGGTCAGGACCCAGCTCCGGCGGTGTATCATCCGTCTCAAAGAAATTGAAAGCGTTGGTAAAGAGGCGCCCTGTTTGCTCACCCCCGCCCGCATCCCGCACCGTAGCATCCCAGGCGTGTACGCCCGCACGGCCAGCCTGGGTGCCTATGGCGCCAGTCACCGACATATCGAGAGGAATACCCGCCGTATAGACTGCCGTGAAAATCAGCGGGTAAATCCCCGAGGCGGTGGCCGTGTACTGGCAGGAATCATATCCCCCGGCATTCGGGAGAGGCCCAGCATCTTCCTTGGTGCGCGAGTCGATCAGGCCCTTGCCGGTCTGGTCTGTACAGGTGATGATGGCCGTGCCAAAGACCGCGGCCGAGGGGTAGGTATCGGTGTAGACCTCGGCGCCGGGCGCCCAGACGTAGATGTCGCCGTTGCCCGTACCGATGGTGTTGGAACCTAGATGAAGCGTCTCTCCGGCCTGCAGGTAAACGTAAAAGACGCTCCACCCAGGAATCCCCAAATAAAGACCGTCCCCCATCACCAGTCCGTAACGTTGAATGCCGCCTTGCGCCGATTCAAAGTCCATCAGCTCATCGCTGCCTTCGGCGCGGGCGGGTTGGGCCGGCAGGAGCAAGCTTAACACGACGAGCACCAGTAAAAATTTGTGTGTTTTCATCAGAATCTCCTTTTTGTCAAATTGTGAATTGTGAAATATGTCGCGTATTGCGTAACGGGCATCATTGTCGTCATCCGCCCGCCAGGCATAGCAAAACGGCCTGGACTTGAGCGAAGCGGCGTTGACTCCGGGCCCGCACGTGAGCGAAAATATGTAATTGGTTTCGGTTGGAGCGAGCGATTATTGCGGGGGGGGGGGGACAGGGGCGCAGGTCTCCAGGGAAGGAGGCCGTATCGTGGGTTTGTGGTTGGTTGCGTGTGAGATCATCTTGCCCGCCCCCGAAGGGTCAATTACCGGACACAACTATGTTACAACGGAGCTAGTGACCATTTCTCATCCTGCGCCAAGCACAGCAGGCTGTGGCGAGGGTTGAGACGTTTTTGCAAAGACTGGCATAGCTCTGCGCGGGGCAGGAGCGCCTCGTAATAAGCCCTCCGTACTCAAGTCCTCGTCAATGTCTGGCCAGTGAATGCCATAACCGCCGCCGCATATTTGCCAATTTGCTCGTTGTCCTGCTGTGGCGTGAAGCAGCCTGGGATACCACGCCAATGGAACCACGATAGTACGCCCGTCAATGAGGTCTACACTCAAAGTATCTTCGGTGAAATGCACGTCCTTGACACGTTCCCCCGGTTTAATGTCCAAAGTGGCCATACCACGCCTCCAAAAGCTCTTGTTCGTGCTCCATCAGTATTTGCTCTATTCTACGCAGTTCCTTTGCGCTGAAACCGAGATTACGCGCCAAAGCGACGGGTCCAATCCAGAACTTGGCCGATTGATCGTCTCGGTCAACGTGCACGTGCGGTGGTTCGTTTGGTTCGTGACTGTAGAAATATGCTCAATACGGTCCCACTCTCAGAACTGTTGGCATAATTCAGAATTGGTACGTATTGGCGTAATCCCGTGATCAACTATATAGCGGCTCTGTCTATGATGACACAAACTTGAACAAATTGCACGTTCTGTGCAAAAAAGGAACTGTGGGTAAATGTCAAGCGGTCGCAAGACGCTGAACCGCCGTGCTCATAGCCCAACCCCGCTGCGCGGGCTTTGTCAGAGAGACACGCAAAGTTTGACTATTCTTGTGCTGACACAGATACAGCGCTCACTTCACGAGACGGAGTTGGATGGAACAGCGTAGGCCGGCGAGCAGGAATCCCGTACAACATACCCTCGGCGCTAATATCCTCGTCTATATCCGGCCAGTGCACCCCTTCGCCGTCGCCTATGATCTCATAATTCGCCCATTGTTCAGGCGTAGCCTCCGACAATCGCTACGACCAAACGAGTGGGACGCTAATGGTACGCCCATCGGTCAAGTGGGCCGTAATCGTATCCTCAGAAACGTGAATATCTTGAATGAGGGCTTCTGTTCTAACCACAGTGTTCATGCCAGGCCTCGATTATCTCGTCCAGGTTGTCATAGATCATCTCACGAATACGGTTTAGCTCTCGCGAAGAAAAACAGCGATTCCTGTTCAGAACAATAGGCTCTAGCCAGAATTTGCATGTCATCCTTTCTCGTTGGACGTGCACGTGCATTGGTTCATTACAGGTAACTGCTCAGGTCATTTAAGTGAGCGCCGGTTGAGTAGCCGCCACGCTTTTTGTGGCGGCGTATCGAAACCAAGCGAGCGGCTTTGGTAACAGAATTTGCCCTACATGGGCCGCCTGCTTGGTCTCGATACGGCCTGAAGGCCTACTCGACCGGCGCAGGCTGAGCAATCACCATTACAGTCAAAACTGTAGAAAAAGAAGCGATAAGAGCCAGAGATGTTCTTGACTGTTGGCATCGAGAAATCCAGTATAACATTGACGCTTCCATGATAAGCCCTATTGGGGATTTACGCAAGTCCAGGACCAGACCATTATGCTCATAGCCCAACCCCACCCTGCGAGCTAGGTCCTGCGACCAAAAACCTGACGGGTCTCGGAGACCCGTCAGGTTTTGATACAGACAACCTATCCACTGATAACAAAACGACAAGTTGGATCCCCTTTGGCGACGCACATCACCTCCTCTGAATCCACGTCGCCGCCAAAGATGCCCGCCGCCATACCCGCCAGCACGCCTCGGATCATGTGGCAGACCGGAAGCGGAGAAGGCTCGTCCTGGGCATACGCCTCGGCAAAAGCAGAGTCCTCGACCTCAATGACGAGCCGCTTGCTCGCCGCGTCCAACTCGACCAGGCGGAACTTGCCCCAGCCGATCTCGCCGCCCATCTGGCACATAAAGGCGACGCTCTCCTCGTCGGTATAGTTGAACAGCTTCTTGTACCGCCTTGACGAGCGGGAGCCGCCGGTATAGCCACCCGCCATCATCGCCTCGGCGCACTTTTCCGGTCCCACCATCCCCTCCACCGCCTTTTGAAAATCCACCACCGTGTCGGGCCGGATCAGCATATAGCGCACGTCTTTGAAGGTAAATTGTCCCGTCTCGATCTTTAGATTGTCGAGAATCTCATTATTCATTAAAGACTCCTTCAGTTCTACGGATAACCCGCTTGG
>Ga0180433_10006247_pt1 | contig 15697 bp, 16 predicted proteins | sample SS_ome_8_FD_132980 | JGI IMG/M metagenome (GOLD analysis project Ga0180433, IMG submission 132980) | Hypersaline lake sediment archaeal communities from the Salton Sea, California, USA - SS_1_D_1 metaG | ecosystem: Environmental > Aquatic > Non-marine Saline and Alkaline > Hypersaline >... | reverse complement strand
TAACTGCACGCTTTGATCTGCAGGATCGCATGACCTCCCGTCTACGTGCGATTCGGGGTGAGATGGTTCGCATTGATAGACTCAGACAAAGGACTGAACAGCGTCCTTTTGTCATTCGGGTAAGAGATAGGGCCAGCCAAACATTGAGAAGAATTCATATGTTCATCCTTCGGGATATCGGCAAGTCTCATCAGCTTGTCCTTTCTGTGAAAGATTTGGCGACCCGATCCATGCAAAAGATGAATCGGTTTATCGCACGACGGATGCCGCGTACCCATGAAATCATGATAAAAGTGGTAGACCGGGCAACACCGCAGATTCTGCGATTGAGGCGATATTTAGATCGTCACTTATCTGGTCCTCGCAGAATCCTTATTGAGGCAAAGGATCGGGCGACGGCCGTCATTCGCCGTATTTCCAGGTATGCCAAAGATCAACTAGGAAGAGGCTACAATGTTACAGTTCGGGCAGTAGACATGGTGACGAAAACCGTGAATCGTATCGTCTCAAGTGCCAGGCGTGAAATACCGGAATACTACAGATCAAGCATTCAAGCGATTGATCGTTTTACCGCGCCTGCCCGTCGGGTTACGTCATTTGCGAACCAACACTTGAATCGTACATGGACCGCCACTGTCAAAGTGTTAGACCTTGCAACTAAGCCTTTGAAGGCGATCGCTTCCGCGGCAACTTCAACACTCGGAATTCTCGGTGTAGGAGCCGGGACAACCGGAGGGGTTGTTGTTCCTTTAAAGATGGTCGCCGATCGTCAGAATATGACGACTGCATTTGAAACCCTACTCGGAAGCCGGGCTAAAGCCGATCAAAGACTGGACGAATTAACAACATTCGCTGGTCAAACTCCATTTACCCGGGATGAAATCTTTGAATCAAGCCGGGTGCTGCAGGTCTTTACAGGAAACGCCCTTTCAACTGCAGAAGGAATGAAGCTTGTCGGGGACGTGGCTGCAGGTGTGCAGCGACCATTCTCGGAAGTCGCTCTTTGGATGGGACGTCTCTATGACGGGATCAAGTCTGGCCGTCCGATCGGGGATGCGACGGCAGCCCTGCAAGAAATGGGGGCGATCTCAGGTGAGGCCCGCGGCAAACTTGAGAAATTAGCGGAGAGTGGACAGGACATTTCTAAAACTTGGCCGCAGGTCACAAAAGAATTCAGCAAATACAATGACATGATGGTCAAGATGTCTGACAACCTCGCAAACTTATTTTTAGGGGTTAAGTCATTTATCAATAACTCCATTCTCATGCCATGGGGAAAAGGGCTGGCAGAGGCATTTCAGCCGGCTCTTGAAGCGTTTAGAGAATGGCGAGGGGAATACTCTTTTGTATTGACAGACCTTACAAATAAAGCTCAGAAGGCAGGAAAGGCCTTTGCAGAAAGCTTCTTGAATCCGACGAAAAATGTATTTGGCTTCATCGGTGAACAGTTCAAAATCCTTTTTCCAGGAGAGCTCACAAAAAAACAAAAGAAAGAGTTCGAACTGAAATTTAAAGAAGATCCTGAACTGAAAAAACGGTTTGATCAGCTGCAAAAATACAGGGATATGGATTTTGAAACTCGCTGGCATATTGTTCTCGATAATACGAAGGATGTTTTCGGAGAATGGTGGAAAAAGACGGGAGAACCCGGCTTAATTAAAATGGCTGGTAATCTCGGCAGCACTTACGGCGGCATCATTAATGGGGTTATCAATGGTTTGCTTGGAATTGATGATAAATCATCCGAAAATGGATTCGTCAATGCCGGAACAAAAGCCGGCCGGACATTTGTTGTCAGCTTTGTGGATGCTTTGGATCCGGTTGAGTTGTCGATGCGCATTGCGAAAAAGCTCGCTAAATTAAATTGGGATGCGGTCACCGGTCAAGGTTCTGTTGGTGGTGCTCTTCTTGCTGATGCGTTCGCTTTAGCCTTTATCGGTAAGGTGGGACGCCTTCTCAAACCTGTTGGGAAGCTTGTTTCTGGTGTTTTCGCAGGCTACAAGTGGCTAAAAAACAGACCGGGTTCCGGTGGAAAAACAGGAGGCCCTCTCACCCCAGGTGGTAGAAATAAAAGAGCTGGCGGAGGCCGTCGAGGACCGGAATATCGCAACCCTTGGTTTGGTCAAGGTGAAAGGGTTTCTCCGTCAAATCCAAATCAAACGAGAGGTGGCGGGTTCTGGAGCAAAGCAGGAAAAGGAGCCAAGTCAGTCGGTAAACGAGTTCCGATCTTAGGAACCGCGCTTGCTGCGACCGAACTCATTGGCATGAATAAAGACAATGCTGGTGAAAAATTAGGTGGTTTTGGTGGAGGCTTGGCAGGATCAGCTGCAGGAGCAAGTGCAGGGGCTGCCGCCGGAACCTTAATTGCACCAGGAGTCGGAACTGCAGTCGGTGGTGTTATTGGTGGTGTCGCCGGCGGCATTGGCGGTTCAGACTTTGGACAATCCATTGGAAAGTGGATTGATGATGGCGGCATCATGGAAACATGGGATACTATTGTGAAAAAATTGTCAGAAGCTTGGAGCAACATTCAAAAGACATGGGAAAAGGTATCTGATTGGTTTCAAGAAAATGTATCCGATCCTGTCTCTAAAACGTTTGATGATGCACTTACCTGGATTAAGAATACTTGGTTAACCGTGACAACGTGGTTCCAGGAAAATGTTTGGGATCCTTTTCTGAAGCCTGTCGTTGATTTTGCTATTCAAGTGTGGGGCTGGTTCAAACAAGCATGGGCGTGGATACAGGATACATGGAAAACCGTAAAGACATGGTTTCAAGATAACGTTTGGACGCCTATATACAATATTGGAGTAAGAATTATAAACAATGTTGTGGGCTTCTTTGCGGTAGCCTGGTATTCCATTCAGTTGGTATGGGGAATTGCTTCATCATGGTTCATGGAATATGTTTGGGACCCAATATTATCCCATGTTGTTCAATTCGCAATAGACGTGTGGAACTGGCTCGTTCAGGCGTGGAACTGGATTTCTGAAACGTGGGAAACCGTCTCAACTTGGTTTGTCGAAAATGTTTGGGATCCAGTATTGTCCCACGTTGTTCAATTTGCATTAGATGTTTGGAATTGGTTCGTTCAGGCATGGAACTGGATTTCTAAAACGTGGGAAACTGTTTCAATTTGGTTCGTTGAAAATGTCTGGGATCCGATTTTAGAGCCTGCAATTCAGACCGCCACAGATATCTGGAACTGGCTTGTCCAAGCATGGAATTGGATCAAGGAAACATGGGATGCTGTTTCGACATGGTTCACTGAGAACGTCTGGGATCCGATCATTAAAAATCTTATTATAGCAGCTATCCAAATTTACGGTCATTTTTGGATGGCAAAAAATAAAGTGATCAAATACTGGACTGATATTTCTGATTGGTTTGATGAACATGTTAAAAAACCAATAGTCGGAGTCGCAAATGACATATCAAAAGCGTTTGAAAAAGCGTTTGGCTGGGTCGGAAAAGTCTGGGATAAGGCAAAGGATTTTGGTGGCGGCATAAAACAAGGCTTGGACGATCTATGGCAGGGTAAAAATAAAACAACCTTTGAAAAAATCGGTGAAGAGAAAACTGGTTTGAAGCTGAAAGAGAAAAATGCCACAGGCGGCTACATCACCAAACCAACCATTTCATGGATCGGCGAAGCCGGTAATGAATTTGTTATCCCAACTCAAAACAACCGGGGCCGCGGAAAGATGCTGCTCTCACAAGCGGCAACTCAACTCGGTATGCGGGTTGTTGATGATATCGGCTCTATTTCTACGGATACCGGAACTGTCGCACCAATTTCGAGCGCGTTTTCCTATTCTGCTTCTGCATCGCCATCAATGAATGCGGGAAACATGACGAATCAAGCATCGTCTTTTGGTCAGCAATTTACAGAAGGCTTTGACGAAGGACTCAATTCAAACGTTGTCTCTATAGAAGACTGGAAGAAGAAAAACATTCAAACGCCTTTTAATAACCTGGTGACAAGCTCCCCGTCCTTCGGGAAAAATGTTGTAGCCGGATATGCTTCAGGGCAGAATGCAACAGCTACCGGAACAGATGGATTCCTGCAGTCAAAAGTGAAGACGCCATTTCAAAACACCGTGAATACGGCTTCTTCCTGGGGTGTGAATACGGTTAGAGGGTTTGCGGCTGGTCAGAATGCTACGCTTACAGGCACAAACCAATATGTTAGCACCCATATCAATAAGCCTTTCCTGGACTCGAAACAGTCATCAAGAGGCTGGGGATCTGGCATGATTGGCAATTTTGTATCCGGCATGAATTCAAAAGCGAGTGAAGTAAAAGAAGCTGCCAAGGAATTGGCCAAGAAAGTGGAACAAGCTTTCCGCGATGAGTTAGATATTCACTCCCCATCCCGAGTCATGATGAGTCTCGGGCGTTTTGCGTCTGTTGGTATCGTGAAAGGTTTAAGCTCAGTCGATGTGAAGAGCTTCGCTGAAAAACAAGCTGGCTCTCTTGCTGGAGCTTTTGCAGGAATGGGGGCAGTCGGCGGCAACATAAAAGACTGGCTGCAGAAGGCTCTTATGATCACAGGCACGTCGATGAATTGGCTTGGACCTCTATCTCAAATGGCCATGCATGAATCAGGCGGGAACCCGCGGGCCATTAACCTGTGGGACAGCAACGCGAAACGCGGCACGCCATCAAAAGGGTTAATGCAAACCATTGATCCAACCTTTAATGCCTATAAGATGAAAGGGTTAAATGATATTTGGAACCCGATTCATAATGCGGTGGCTGCTATCAATTACATCAAAGCTCGGTACGGTTCTGTTTTTAATACACCTGGAATGAGAAGTAAGCGAAATGGCGGCGGCTATAAGGGTTATGCGAACGGTGGGTTAATCACAAATGAACAAATTGCTCGCATCGGTGAAGGGGGAAAACGGGAATGGATTATTCCAGAAGAGCGCGGTATCCGCGGTCGTTATCTCCTTTCTCAGGCAGCGCAGGCACTTGGTCTTGATGTGGTCGATCCATCGTCTCAACAATCTGGCATGTCATCTGATCAAGTGGATATTGCCACATCTGGTCAACCTGGAGCAGCGACTGTCGTCCCGTCTGGAACCAAAGAAATTAACATCCATTTTAATGGCGATCAGCATTTTCACAATGATCAAGATATGGAACGCTTAATTGATAAAATCAAACAGGCCTTAGTTGATGAGTTAGAAGAGGACATCAATATTGGAACGAAGGGAAGTGTAGCTTTTGACTAAATCTGTTTATGAATTTTGGCTATCTCAGGGGAAGGAAAAACTGCGTTTCCCCGTGCTTCCTGAAAAAATAGACGTAACCAACAACACGGCAAATGAAGCCGTTCAAGTGGCCAAATTTGGCGAGCTGACATTCATCAACGATCCGAATGCCAAAATCATTTCGTTTTCCTCTTATTTTCCGAAGAAGTATTCCCCTTTGGCTGAATATAAGGGATTCCCTTCGCCGGAAAATGCAATTGCCGCGATCGAACGGTGGATGAAAAATAAAAAGCCGGTTCGTTTTCTCGTTACCGGAACAAAGATCAATTTAAACTGCAGCATCGATGCCTTTACTCATCATGAAGGCCAAAAAGACATTGGGGATCGTGATTTCGATATCACCTTAAAGGAATATAAAACAGCGTCTCCGCGAAAGATCAAACAAAAAAAGAAGACGAAAAAGAAACGGCCGTCAAAGGCAGCGCCGAAAGTATACACCGTAAAAAAGGGGGATACCCTTTGGCATATTGCTGGCCGATTTTATGGAAACAGTCTGCAGTGGCGGAAAATCTGGAATGCGAATAAAACAGCAATGATCAAGCGGAGTAAACGAAACATAAGGCAGCCTGGTCATTGGATTTTCCCAGGTCAGAAACTAAAAATACCTCAATAGAAACAGGTGGGGTGAACGAATATGATTGAATTATTCGTAGTAAAAGAAACGGAATGGCGGGAACTGGTGACAGAAAGTGTTTCCCTTGAAGGGCAGCGGTACCAGGCTCCCCGCTCTATTCAAGCGACAATCGTTGTCAAACAAGGCGATCAAAAATATTACAGTGTCCAGGAGGGCGACACGGTTTTATTCAAGTGGAAAGGCAAAGAGTTATTCCGCGGAATTGTGTTTTCCAGGATACCCGATGAACATACGTTAGTGTTCACTGCTTATGATACGCTGCAGTATCTTGTGAAAAATAAATATGTATATGTGTTTTCAAACAAGCGGCCGGATCAAATTGTCCACCGGATCGCCAATGATTTTCAAATCCCAAAGACATCGATCGCCAATACAGGGTATACAATTAAATCCCTAGTCATTAAAGACGACACATCGCTTTATGACATCATTTTGAAGGCCCTAAAAGAGACCAAAAAGCAAACGGGGAAAAACTTTCAGCTCTATTCATCCAAAGGAAAGCTCGGTTTGCGGGCATGGCCTGACCCGTCGGAAATTTGGGTATTAGAAACCGGCGTCAACATTATGGACTATCAGTACAGTACATCCATAAATGATACGGCGACACGCGTTAAAATGCGCCGACAGAAAGACAACAAAACGTATACGGCTACCGCAAGCGACAGCACCGGCATAAAAAAATACGGTGTTTTGCAGTATGTTGAAACGGTATCGGATAACATCAACCAGGCGCAGCTTCAAGAGCGGGCCAAAGTTAGACAGTCACAGAAAAAGGGTGTCAAAAAGGAGCTAAAAAGCATTCAGGCACTTGGGATTCCGGATCTTCAAAGCGGCATGCCGGTATACATCTCGATCCCGGAGGTCGGCATTAAACAAAAGTATTGGGTCGATACAGACAAGCATGAATTTAAGGGTTCAAAACACACGATGACGATCGATGTTGTCCCTAAAAACCATATGCCAAGTGGAGCATCGGCATCATGAGATTAAGTGATGCCATAAAGGAATTGGCTCTCGGAGCCGTGAATGCAGAATCTCCTGTCGATGTGATGCCCGCGGAAATCGTATCAGCCTCACCTCTCAGCATTAAAATTCGAGACAATGACAAATTGGTGATTCCCTCTGATTTGTTGGTTGTGGCTGAACATTTAAGTGAACATACAAGGGAAATAGAGTTTGACGGAGAGAAAAAAACCATTCGTTTTTACAATCAATTGAATACAGGTGACCATGTGATGATTGCAGCCATGCCAGGCGGGCAATCTTTTTTTGTGATCGACAAGATATAGGAGGTGTCTGACATGGCGCTTTCCCCGGAAGTGGAATTTGAAGATATCGAGGATGACAGTGATGTCATTGAGACTTCAAAAACATACAAAATTGATTTTGATTCCGGCCGAATAACGAATGAAATCATATCAGGACTTGATGCCATTAAACAAATGGTTTATATAGCCCTTCGAACGGAACGTTATGGTTATCCGATCTATAGCCATGATATCGGAAATGAACTGCAGGAGGTTCTTTCTGACAATGAAACGACCGATGCCTATAAGGAAATGGAGATCCCGAGACTGATCGAGGAGGCTCTGATTTTTGACGAGAGAATCACGGCCGTCAAGGATTTTGAAATCAAGAAAATAGAGGGCGCATTTCATGTATCATTTACGGTTGAAACAGATGAAGGAACCTTGGAGATTGAGGAGGTGATTGGCGAAGATGTTTGAAGATCAGACGTTTGATGAGATTATGGAGCGCATGCTTGATCGTGTCCCCGCTGATATTGATAAACGGGAAAACAGTGTGATTTGGAATGCGTTGGCGCCAGCGGCTGCAGAACTCGCTCAATCCTATATCTGGCTGGATACGGTGTTGGAATTGGTCTTCGCTGACACTGCCCAAGGTGAATTTTTAGACAGGCGGGCCGCTGAAGCTGGTTTGGAAAGGCAGCCGGCAACAAAAGCGGTCAGGGCCGCAAAATTTACAAAAGGCGTTAACATTCCTGTAGGCTCCCGCTTCTTCATTGACAATCTGTATTTCAAATATACGAGGGATGGTTATTTGGAATGTGAAACCGCAGGAGAAGCCGGAAACGCAAATTTAGAAGGGCGTCCTCTTCTTTCTCTTGATACAATTCCAGGACTTGATTCAGCTGCCATGGGGAAACTCTTGGTTCCAGGCAAAGAAGAGGAAACAGACGAAGAATTGTATGCGCGGTATTCCATCCGGGTTCGGCGGGAAGCCGTAAGCGCAAATAAAATGCATTATAAGCAATGGGCGGAAGAGGTAGACGGAGTTGGCCGAGCGAAGGTATTTCCTCTTTGGGATGGAGACGGAACGGTTAAAATCGTGATTACGAATGCCAAAATGGAACCTGCATCAGATACCTTAGTCGATAAGGTAAAAGATTATATTGATCCGGATCCAGGCAAAGGGGAGGGACAGGCTCCGATCGGGGCGACGGTCACCGTAGAAAGCGCAGTATATAAAAAAGTTGATATTGAAGTTACCGTTGTTCCCGAACCTGATTACTCAATTGAGGATGTTCAAAAAGAAATCGAAGATAAAGTGAAAAGCTTTTTTAAAGAAATTGCATTTACAGAAAGCATTGTCCGACTTTCCAAAATCAATAACATTGTTTTTAACGCGGATTCTGTCAGCGATTATGCTGATGTGAAAATCAACGGGGATACGAAAAACTTGGAGCTGAAAGATGAAGACATACCGAAGCTTGGGACGGTGACGATCCATGAACAAGATTGAAGAAATGGAGAACTATTTGCCGCCGTTCCTCACAAAAGTTAGAGAAATGAGCGAGATTCTACAAGCGGAAGCACCGGAATTTGAGCAGCAGAACAATGATATTTTTGATCTGACAGATCAGCTGTTCATTACAACAGCGACATGGGGCCTTGATCGGTGGGAAGCTCTATTAAATGTGGCCAGAGAATCTGGAGATTCTATAGAGATAAGGCGACTACGGCTGATATCGAAGACATCTAATATTCCGCCGGCTACTTATCAGGCTATCGAACAAGCTTTAAACCGATTTTTAAAGAATCCTTCGGCTCAAGTTCGGCTGCTTCCGAAAGAGTATCGCTTTAATGTAGATATCGACATTGATGATCTGCAGAATGTCAGAGAGCTCATTGAAACACTTGAAAATATAAAGCCGGCTCATCTCGCATATACATTTCGGCCGGGCTTTAATGAACTGCTGAAGATTGAGGATACGTTCATCATGAATCATCGAAGGTATCGAAAAATAAAGGAACTCCGGGTCGGTTACTCTGTCACACTTGATAATAATGAGGTGGTTTTAACATGATTACAAAAAAATACAGGGCGCGCGTGGCTGCCGATCTGAAAAGCAGGATCCAAAAGGTTTTGTTGAATGGGATAGAAACTGAGATTGCCGACATCACGATTAACGGCACGACTGTCACGGTACTGACCAAACGTGAGGAAGATGTCAGTCACATTGAAAGTGTCCAAATCATTGATGAACAAGACCACGTGATTACAGAACGAAACCCCGATCTGGATGTCAGCACCAACCGCACGCTCGATTTTCGCTTTACATTTGAGGTGGTGAAATAAATGGCATACAAAGCAAAGACGGATTGGCTCCCGGATGATCCGATAAACGAAGATGACGTGAATCGTTGGGAAAAAGGCATAAAAGATGCACACCAAGATTTAGCTACTCATAAAAATGACCTGAATAATCCACATGGCACGACAAAAGCTCAAATTGGGCTTGGGAATGTAGAGAATGTTAGACAAGCATCTAAAAAAGAATTTCAGCAACATGCTGGCGATACAACGATTCATATTTCAAAAAAGGAGAGGACAGAATGGGATGCCAAGGAAACACCTGATGGCGCACAAAAAAAAGCAAATCGTGCTGAAGAAAATGCCAAGACATATGCAGATCAGACGTTCACAAACAAAAACTTAATCGTTTTGTCGGAGTCAGACTCAATCCTAGATGCCCGAGCAGCCGGAGATGAATACCCTATTGGGATTACGATAATGGATATTGGTCAGGAAAATAAAACTGGTTATCCACTTGATTACGGATTTGTCAAAAATGAAAATCATTCAACTTATCGGTTCACTCAGTACTTTTATGGCATTGGTAATGGATACAAAAACATGGGCGTTTGGGTGCGGCATTGGTATATTTCATATGGCTGGACATCCTGGTTTAAAATTTCAGGATTTTCGTATGCAAAAGCTACGATAAGTCTCAAACAAAAATTAGATAAAGGCACATATAACAAAATAAAATTCAATCGTAAGATTACCGACAGCCATAATGCTTTTGACGCAAGCAAAAACCGTTTTGTAGCGCCAAATGACGGGATGTTCTTAGTTGAATCCGGTTTATACATTGACAGTTTCCAAACTTATTCAAATTTTGAATTGACGATTTATTTGAATGGCAAACAGTATAAAAATATTGCCCATTATAGGCATAAACCTGAAGGTCCAACAACTTCTAAGGAGTTTGGAGTTGGCGTGTATGGCACAGGGAGGGTCCCGATGAAAAAAGGTGACTACCTTGAAATGTATATGTATGTTGGTTACGACGATGTGACAAGACATATATCTAACCGAAATCAAGCCTACAACTATTTTGAAATTTTCGAGACAGGTGGCATAGATCTATCACTGTTTTAGGGGGAGGTTTTCTTGATTTTATATGACGCGATTATGTGGGCGTATCCTGATGCTACACCCAATAAAGACTTTGTGCTAAGAAACGATGGGAATGGTCCATATATTGAAGAATGGAATTTGAGAGCGCCTATTCCGACAAAAGAGGAGCTGCAGTTGTGGTGGGAAGAATCAAAAAAGAGTCAACTTTATCCGCCGCCGAGCTTAATAGAATCTCTCGGACGGCAGCTGACAGAGGAGAGGCTGGCACGAAAAGCTCTTGAGGAGTCATACAAACTTATGGGGCAGGAACTGGCAAAGCTTAAGATTCAATCGCTTCAATTGAAAGGGGAGGAGCAGCAATGAACTTTTGGGTGTTGGCACTTTACTATAATTGGGCCACAACAGACATGGTGAAACAAGCACTCTATTATAAAGACTGTACCTCAGAAGACTTCAAAGATGGGGTAGATAATAGGCTTGTGTCTCCTGAGCAGTACAAAGAAATATTTAATGAAGAATACCCGCCGGAAGCCGTCATATAGGCTTTTTTATTTTGCCTTTTAGGGGGTGATCTATGGCGCGTGTTTCATCCGTTCGATTAGCCAGATTAAAGAGATATACAAAAACAGAGGAGGATGAACATTGGCTAAATACAATTTTTTGTTTCCGTTGGATGCTGATTCAAGACCAGGTGCGGTGAAACCATTTCGGGAGGGGGATACGGATTTTACAGTTCCTAATATGGATGTCAGCGGCGGCGCAGAGCTGCTTACCAACCTGCCTCTTAAAGCCACAGAGGTTTATAACCAATATGGCCAGGACCGTCTGGGAGATGTACTTATTTCTAAAGTGAGGGGCCATGCTTTTGCAGATAAAGCCGGGTCATTATATGTTGAAGAAAGTGACGACGGGAATTCTTGGTCCACAGTGGAATCTATCGATGTAGCAGAACATGCTTTGGGTGACACAGGATGGGTTTATCTATCCAAAAGGTATTATCGTTTTCGATATGTCAACGGCAACCTGGAACAGTCTGATTTTGCCCTATATCAATCCCTTGGATCCGGTGAACAGGATGTCCGGGTTTCAGGAGGATTCGAGGCTCCTTCTTTAGACATTCCAGCTGATGGTCTCCCTGTAAAAGCATTGAAAACTATTACTTCAGAAAGCTTTTTAGAAGAGCAGGTCATCAAAGCAGGAGAGTCTATCTATCTAAATATTGATGCGGCAGGTCATCAGCTTGGGCTCGCGATTTATCTTTATGAAAAGACGAATCTGAGTGTTCGCATGACTTACATCATCCCGGGAACAAGCAACTATACCCTGAAGGGTTATGAAGATGTCATTGTATTAGAAAATAATGATCGGGACGCTCAGAAGGTTGATTTATTAGCTGCCTCTCCGCGACTTATGTTGACCAATAACGGAGAAATAGACGTGAAAATTAAAAACCTTGTGGTTACTCATTTCTTGTAAGATCACACCGTAAAAAAAACGGTGTTTTTTATTTTGCCTCAAAGGAGGTGAAAACGATGTGAGAACAGGAGGATTAGGGGACATGACGCAACCGAATGAGTATGATGTTTTACAGAAAGAAATCGCGGAGATCAAAGCAGATCAAAAAACACAAGATCAGCGGATCACTACCCTCGAAAGAACGACTGACCGACATGATCAGCAGATCATTTCAATTAATGAAAAACTGAACAAGATCGAGGAAAACACAACTTGGATCAAGCGCAGCATCACCGGCGCGATCATTACAGCGGTTAGCACCGGCATCATCGGCGGCGCAATCGCTGTTTTTTATAATCTACTGCAGAAATAAGGAGGAAAATACAATATGAAAAACTTTGACAAAGGCACGGTCGTCCGGACGGTGCTTCTTTTTATTGCATTGGTAAACCAGACATTGATCATGTTCGGAAAGGCAGCTTTGCCGATCAGCGAGGATCAGGTCAATACGTTGGCCGACGCTTTGTATGTGGCCGGCTCCACGATTTTTACAATTGTCACGACGCTGGTCGCTTGGTTTAAAAACAACTATGTCACCGGTAAAGGCAAGCAGCAAAAAGAAGTTCTGAAACAAAAGGGATTAACAAAATAAGGTTGCCGGCTGGCAGCCTTTTTATTTAAAACAAAATAGGAGGAGTTCACATGGTTAAAGTTGTGAAAAACTTTGTGAAAGTCAATCAATATACCCGGCCAGGGCTGAAGTTGGCGGGAGTGAAAGGGATTGTTATGCACTATACAGCGACGCCGGGCGCTTCTGCATTGAATGAGAGGGATTACTTCAATGGCACATGTATAGCCATTAAACGCAAAGCTTCAGCTCATTATTTTGTGGACCGTAAAGAAGCGCAGCACATCATCCCTGAAAATGAAGTCGCGTACCATGCACATGATAAAAACCGTTGTTATGTGAGTTTTCTTAAACCGAACGCCAACACAAAGTCAATCAGCGTTGAAATGTGTGTCGAAAAAGACGGCAGGATTCACAGTGAAACGGTTCAGAATGCCGCTGAATTGGTTGCCGACCTGTGCAAGCGTTACGGTCTTTCTACTAACAAAATCGTCCGCCATTACGATGTAACAAACAAAATTTGCCCGGCACCGTGGGTGAGCGATTCCAGCCAGTTGGCGGCATTCAGGAAAAAAGTTGATGCTCTGCTTGGAAATAAAACGGTGTCAAAGACAACATCACCCACGAGCCAGTCAAGCAAATCCACAGGGACTATCCTGAAAAAAGGGTCGTCCGGTTCCAAGGTCAAGTCGCTGCAGAAACGTTTGATTGCCGTTGGTTTCTCTCTACCGAAGTATGGGGCCGATGGCTCGTATGGCAATGAGACGGTGCAGGCCGTCAAAGCTCTGCAAAAGAAAGCGGGTATCGCGGTGGATGGAATTTACGGACCGGCTACAGAAAAGGCACTCGCAGGTATTGAAGCGAAAAAGAAAAAGTCGTCCTCAAGCAGTAAAAAATCATCCTACCCGCTGCCGTCTGGCATCTATAAGGTAAAAAGCCCACTGATGAAAGGGACAGGCGTCCGACAGATTCAAGAGGCTCTAGCTGCCCTCTATTTCTATCCAGACAAAGGAGCGAAGAATAACGGCATAGATGGTTATTACGGGCCGAAAACGGCGAACGCAGTCAAACGGTTCCAGCTTATGAACGGGCTGTCTGCGGATGGAATTTATGGGCCTAAAACGAAAGCGAAATTGGAATCATTATTGAAATGAGGCCTGCATTTATTAAGGCGCTGCAAGCATGGAATAGCATCAAGAATGCAAACAAGATTTATGCTGGACAAAAAATTCGAGTTAGATAAGTCTTAATTTTCAAGCGCAAGATTTGAAAGCAGGCTGATTGCCTGCTTTTCTATGAGCGTTAGAGTTTTTTATTTTGGATAAATTGGAAAAATTCCTTGATTTGGATATAGCGATCTATTAATATTGTAAATGCAAGGAAAATGATGGGAGGAATTACATGTTTAAAAAATTAAGTTTAACTATTCTCGTTTCATCAGTCGTTTTATTTTCAATACTGTTTGCCCCTTTTTCATCTCAGGCCATCACCAACGAAGATTCTAAGTGGATTAATTTAAACACAAAAAGTTCGATTGTTAACGGAAAAAAAGTAGAAAATGAAACGACAAAAGTTTCTAGTGTGGATGAGCCAACTAAATTGCAGCAAATTGCAAAGAAAAATGGACTAGATGTTGAAGCATCTTATGAGAGTTACATAACCTATGATGAAGACGGTAAACAAACTTCTTCAGGTGTAATTACTTCTAAAAGGCAGCAAAAATTATTGGAGAAAAAAGCAGCAAACATTGTGTATCTCGCCTATACTTTTCTAGGAGGAAAAGTAAATAAGGTTTTGCATGGTGTTGAAGTAACAAAAGTGGTAGGTACTCGTCCAGTTACACTTGAGGTACAGCAAGCATTGTGTCAAAGTGGATACTACAATAAACAATTTACCTGTCCGCATGTCATTAAAAAAACTTTTGTCGGGCCACAAATTAAGAAAGGAGCCGAAGTCCATCAGTTCATTAATGTTAATAAAACAACATTTTGGAAATATTCAGGATGGGGAATTGCAACGTGGGCTGGTAAGCCACCTTCAATAAAAACATTAACTTGGAATGAAGCTCTGTATCTAACAAACAAGAAGGGAACGTTCTTTCCTAACTATACTGACCAGCAGTCTGGCTTGAATTTGCTTGCTCCTTCAAATGTTTTTATAAAAAAAGTGCCAAAAGAGAAAAGAGCTAAATGGGGAAATAAAGAACGCGCGGCTTATAGGGATTGGTATGAAAAACAATATGGTAAAAAAACGTGGCTTAAATATGAAATTCACCATCAACTTCCTAGAGCATATGGTGGAGGAAACATGACAAAGAATTTAATTCCTGTTGAAAGATCATTCCATAGGGGAGAAATTACTCCTTGGTGGGCATCATATTAAAAGACTCCAAACGGAGTCTTTTTTAAATATTTTCATAATAATCCTTGACATTTCGATTGATTTCCCAATATTTAACGCCATTTGAGCTTAGCAAGCGGTCAAACCATATTTCAAAATTCGAGCCTAAGTCTTCAGCCTCTTCAAATGAATCTATTGAATCTAAATAGAACATGTAATCTAATCCGTTGCGATATCTTTTTGTATCAATCACATATCGTCCATCAAAATGATATCCAATTAATATACACTCTTCAGGAAGATCTTGAACCTCATTATATTTAATGACATCGCTTGTGCTAAGGACTTCGATGCCATCAATAATCTCCATTCCATTATGTAATCTAAGAAATACCTTATAATCATTAGGGAATTTAACTTTAAATACACTTTCTAAATATGCAATATCGTCCTCGGTTGCTGGATCATTAAAGTTAAAATAGGGATCTTCTAAGACAAAACCACCTGGCTGTAGCAATGGAAATGTTCCATGACTGTCAAGGATGTTTTTTAATCCTTTAAGTGTCTGCTTAATCAATTCACCCTCTTTAATTTTCATCCACTCCTCTCACACTAATTATTACATTCATTATATACGATTTCTTCAAAAAATGGATATTTATTTAATTTGAATTTTAGCATTAATTATAATCC
>Ga0180433_10006246_pt1 | contig 15698 bp, 7 predicted proteins | sample SS_ome_8_FD_132980 | JGI IMG/M metagenome (GOLD analysis project Ga0180433, IMG submission 132980) | Hypersaline lake sediment archaeal communities from the Salton Sea, California, USA - SS_1_D_1 metaG | ecosystem: Environmental > Aquatic > Non-marine Saline and Alkaline > Hypersaline > Sediment... | reverse complement strand
GGGAGTCTCAGCGGCAGCCGGGAGCGCGTCGAGATGACGGATTTGCAGGTAAGGGTGACCTTCGAGCCTCACGGCCGAAGTGTTTTCGCGTTGCCGGGGACAAAGATTCTCGAGGCTGCGGCGCGCGTCGGAATGACCATCGACACGCCGTGCGGCGGCGCGGGCTCCTGCGGAAAATGCCGCGTCCAGTTCACGGCCGGCGCGTGCGAGCCCACGGCGACGGATCGGGATTTGCTCTCGGACGATGAGCTCCGGGACGGTTGGCGGCTGGCCTGCCAGACGAGGATTTGCGGCCAGTGCGTGGTCCACGTGCCCGCGGGTTCACTGTTCGCCAGCCAGCACCAGATTCTTGCCGAGCGCCAGAAGGCAGCGGCCGGGCAGGTCCAGCCGACCGTGCGGAAGGTATACGTCGAACTGCCCGATCCGACACTGGAGGATGGCCACGCCGATCTGCTGCGCCTCGAGGCCGAGATCGGCAAGATGAAGGCCGACCTGTCTTTTCTGCACCAGTTGCCCGGGCTGCTGCGCGAGAGCAACTTTCGCGGCACGGCGGTGCTGGTGGATCATCGCCTGATAGACTTCGAGTCCGGCGATACCAGCCGCGAGTGCTGCGGCGTGGCGATGGACATCGGCACGACCACGCTGGTCGGTTCGCTTCTGGACCTGTGCACGGGCGAAGAGCTGGCCATCACCTCTCGCATGAACCCGCAGGTTGCATTCGGCGACGACGTGCTGTCGCGCATCGGGCATGCGGAAACTTCCCCCCAAGGCCTGGCCAAGCTCCATGAACTGATCTCCTCGGCCGCTAACGAGATGATCGACGAGATGTGCCGCGAGGCGCGCATCGCCCCGGCGCGTGTTTACGAGGTCGCCTTTGCGGGCAACACGACGATGCTGCACATGCTGTGCGGCCTGGACCCGCGGCAGCTCGGACAGGTGCCTTTCGTGCCCGTCCATGCCCGCGGGCTTGTCCTGCCGGCGCGCGAGTTGGGCATCTCGATCCATCCGGGCGGCAGGGCCTACGTTTTCCCCGTCATCGGCGGATTCGTCGGCGGCGACACCGTGGCGGGAATGCTGGCGACCCACATTGCGGACATCGACTCGCCCGTGATGATGGTGGACATCGGCACCAACGGCGAGATCGTCCTGGTACACGACGGACAGATCTACGCAGCCTCCACGGCCGCTGGGCCGGCGTTCGAGGGTGCCCGGATTTCCTGCGGGATGCGGGCCACGAGCGGGGCAATCGAAAAGGTTCTCTTCGACGGCGACGTCCACGCCGGGGTTATCGGCGACGTCGCCGCGACGGGCCTGTGCGGCAGCGGCCTGATTGACTTGGCGGCTGAGCTGCTCTCAGCCGGCATCGTCGCGCCGACCGGGCGCATGCTGGGCCCGGACGAGCTTCGCGACGATTTACCAACCGAACTGCGGGGGCGCGTTCGCCTCGACCAGGATGGCCAGAGCGAGTTCCTCGTTGCCCGGGGCCCGCAGGGCGGCAGTTGCATCACGCTCAGCCAGCGGGACGTCCGCGAGTTGCAGCTGGTGACCGGTGCGATTCGCGCCGGTGCAGCCATTCTGCTGCGCCAGGCTGGAATCCAAAGCAGCCAGTTGCAGCAGGTGCTCATCGCCGGCGGGTTCGGCAGCTTCATCCGCAGGAACCATGCCCAGCGCATCGGCCTGCTGCCGGGTGACGTGGACCACGAGCGCATTCACTGTGTCGGCCACGCCTAACTGAACGGGGCCCGGTGGGCACTGCTGTCTGCCGAGGCCCGCAGCCGGGCCGAGGAGCTGGCCCGCCGCACCAGGCACGTGGAGCTGTCTACGGATACCAACTTTCAGATGGAGTTCGCCGAGGCGATGATCTTTCCGGAGGGATGAATGAAAAAGGCCCGCAATGGCGGGCCTTCTTCACTACACGCGGCAGGACTCGAACCTGCAACCTTCGGTTCCGTAGACCGATGCTCTATCCATTGAGCTACGCGTGCGACGCTCAACGGCTCTACGTATATCACCTTCGCGCCCGCCTTGCAAGCGCCTCGCGGGCCTCTTTGCGGGTGTTTGTGCCGGCCTGACGCGCCGCAGCTTGGCCGGCACGGTTTACTTTCGACGGCGGCGAAGGTACCATGCCGCCCGTAGGGCTCGCACGAAATCCAGCGCCCGGCCGCCGGCCGGCGCAACGCGGGAAACTAAAGATGCCGACGCCAAGAATACATCCGACGGCGATTGTCGATCCGCAGGCCCGCCTGGCCGACGACGTTGAGGTCGGCCCGTTCTGCGTCGTCGAGGCCGACGTCGTCATCGGGCCTGCCACCAGGCTGGCCGAGCACGTCGTCGTCCGCCGCCACACCTCGATCGGCGCGCGCAACGTCATTGACGCACACACCGTCCTGGGCGGCGAGCCGCAGGACTTCAAGTTCGACCCAGCCACCGTCAGCTACCTTCGCATCGGCGACGACAACGTCTTTCGCGAGGGCGTCACGATCAGCCGGGCCACCGGCGACGGCGGCGCCACGGTCGTGGGCAGCCGGACGTACTGGATGGCCGGCAGTCACGCCGGACACAACGCGACGGTCGAGGACGAAGCGGTGCTGGTCAACGGCTCTGCCCTGGCCGGGCACGCTCGGCTGGGGGCCGGGTCGATACTCTCGGCCCACGTCGTTATCCACCAGTTCTGCTGGGTCGGCCGGCGGGTCATGTCCGAGGGCAACGCCGCCGCCCGCTCGCACATTCCGCCGTACACGATGCTGGTGGGCCGCAACCAGGTCTTCGGGCTCAACGCCATCGGCCTGCGGCGCGCCGACGACCTGACCAACGAGGACCGCCGGCAGATCAAGGAAGCTTACCGCATCACGTACCGCAGCGACCTGACACCGGCCAAGGCGCTGGCCAGGATGGACGCCTGCACCGACTGGGGCAAGGCGGCGGCGGAGTTCCGCCAGTTCGTCCGCGATGCGCTCACGGCTGAGGCGCCTTACGACCGCGGCCTGTGCCCAGCCCGGCCCCGTGCCGGCAGCGCCTGAGGCTCAAGGCCCTCTAATGCCCCCATTGGCTGAGTGCCGATCTACCTTACATGATCGCCACGAGACCAAATCGAATCGTGCTGGTGGTTGCCGTCTTAGCTGCTCTCGGACTGGCCGGCTACTGCGTATCCACGCGGGCCGCCGACCCGGCCCCGGCCGGGCGATGGGAGTACGCCCAACTGCTGCTGGCCGACGGCAAGCAGATATGCTACGAGGCCGACGCCGAGACGACGATCGTTGCACCGCTCAACAGCCTGTCTGGCAACCGCACGCCCGCGCGTCCCAGCGGCGACGCCTACACCGCAGCCGTGAGGGAAGTGCGCAACCACGACGTGGGCGCGATGAACCTGCTCGGCAGCCGGGGTTGGGAGGCGTTCGCCGCTGTCCGGACCGACCGCGGAACGCTTGTCCTGCTCAAACGCCCACAGTGAGGCCCGCGCGCTCAACTCGCCCGGGGTCGTTGGCCCGTCACTTCACCGGCCAAGCGTACGCATTCTCCGCGGCGTTGTGATAGTTCTGGTCCAGTACCGGTTGCAGAAGGACGATCACGGCCAGCCGGCGGGCCATGTTCATCACTTCGCGGGCCTCGTCGGCCGTTAGTCCTCGGCCCAAGAGCGATTCCTCGCGGTAGCTCAGCCACTTCTTGATGACCTGATACCCACCGATGTAATAGTCCCACACGCCCACTGGGATATTCTTCCAATAGGCTTTGTCGCTGAGGTACACGTCGCGCGTGTCCGGCCCGAGAAGCTCCAAGGCCTGGGCTTGCGTTAGGCCCCGCGCCTTTGCCGCATCCCTAATCGCTTCAAGCTCCGCATCGTCATACGGTCGTTGGACAATCTGCCCCTTGCCCGGCATGGTCACGCCCGCCTTGCCCGCGTGGCCCCACCCGGCCGTCACGGCCAAGTCGCCCGCGTCGGGGTCCAGCGAGCCGCCGCCGACCTTCGCCAGCGCGCCCACGGTTTGGAGGAATGGCTCGATTGTCCCGGTCGTCACGCCGGGAACTGGACTTTCCGTATCCAGCAGCGCCGCGACCTGCCGCCCTAGCTCTGCCGACGCTGCAAGGGCCTTGCGATCAGCAGGCAACGGAATTCGCGGCCAGTCTTGACGAAGCGCGCCGGTGTTTTCCGTTGCATAGGCGGGCGCGTGAAGAATCGCCAGCGCTGCGTAGAACAAGCTGTGTGCGCCAACCATCAAGTCGGCATAGCCGATCTCGCGCAAATATGATTCGGCCGCCGATGACAAATTGGGGTTGGGGCCGTCGTGGGTCTTGTCATCAAACAGACACTTCTTATTGTCGGGGTTCAACAGCAATGGAAAGATGTTCGCGCCTCGCTCTATCAGGTGAAGTGAACAGAGAAGTTTGCTCACAAAAGGCGGATTGAAATCTTTCCTATTTTGCTGCACAGCGCATAGCGAAATATTGCCAGCAAAGACGTTGGGGAAATAGTCGGCGCGCTTTTCGTCAAGAAGCTTAGTTTCAGGCTCCCAATAAATCCATCGCGTGTCGAACGGTCGATAGCAGTAGCGAATAACATTATCGGGAAGAAAACCGCGCCGGCGAAGGTAGTCCCTTGTTTGCATGGCGTGGAATCTCGAAGCATCGGCAACGGCCGCCGGACAGCAGGCGCGCATTTCTTCATGGGTTACTTGCAAGTCGAAGTATTTTCCTATTCGCTCGGCAAGAACCCGGTCGTCGATATCAACTACAACGCTATCGCGGCTTGTCTTCACACCTGGGAAAGACACGGGGAACAGCTCCGGTAGCAGCGGCCACGTACTGTACATCAGACTCACGTCAGCGGGCCTAAAGGAAAGACCCAGGTAGTATTGGGGCGGGAAGAATTGATAGAGTGACTTCCCATCATTCATCGTTTGCGGCAAGGACGCCAACAACTCCGTTCGTTTGTCAATTCCCCATAGGTGGCGAAAAGCCACGGTGTCCTTTGGCTCGTGCGCTTCCTTGCGGACCATTAAGGCAATAGCGGTCCCAACTTGTATACCCTCTCGGTTAAACTCTGTCGAAAATACACTCGGGTCGGATTGTCCGTCGGGTGTCAACTTGCCAGTCTTGTATTTATCTCCGTTAAGACAATCTATCCATATCTTGTCGAAGGCTTCCAAGTAACGCTCGCGCATGCCGGTAAACGAAAGCCCGTCCAGCCAAGAATAATTCGAAATGAAGCAGACGACGCCCCTGCCGGATTTCTCGGCAATGCGGCGTTCGGCCATGCGATAGAAGCGAACAAACAAATCATTAAGACCTTGCCCCTGGGGTTTGGGGGCTTGTTTGGTCGTCCGGTAGGCGTTGCTCAGTTCGCGTTCTTCGGCCACGGCGATGCCGGCAAAACCGTTGTATGGCGGGTTGCCAAGAACAACTAAGATTTGCCTGTCGCGTTTGACGCTATCGGCCGCGTCGCGTTCGGCCTGCAATTCCGGGAAGAGAAGGTTCTTTGGATTCTTGGGCGGTTCCCATCCGGTCAGAGAGTTGGTCAGGTAGACGCCGACGCGCTCATTGCCTTTAGCTGATAACGGCGCGCCCAGCTCGTGCAGCATCAGTCCCAATTGAAGGTGAGCGACAACGAACGGCGAGGGGAGGATTTCGAAGCCGAACACGCGCGTCATGGCCGCGTTCTTCAGGTCCGAGGCAAGCAACGCATCGCCCCCCTTGGCCTTGAGGGTGCCGGCGATGTGCTTGAGCACTTCGACTAGGTAAGCCCCCGTGCCGCAGCATGGGTCCAGCACAACGACGTTCGGATCGGCCAGGCCGTCAGGGATGTTCAGTCCATCGGGATCGCGGAGAACGGCGTCCACGCGCGCGACCTGATACTTGACGATCTCCGGCGGGGTGTACCAAACGCCCAGTTCCTTGCGAAGCCCAGGGTCGAAGGCTTCCAGGAACGGTTCGTAGAAATACTGTACGGCATGTTCGTCCTGGAACTTCTGGAAAAAGACCTCGCGATTGACGCGATTAAGCGCCTCGGCCGTCCAGTCCAGTACCTCTACAAGGCCCAATTCGCCCAGTTTGGATGGTGTGGCGACCTGTTCGTACAGTGCCCTGATGAACGGAACGCGCAGGGACCACTCGGCCATGCGCCAATCGAAGGCGTCTTTGCGATCCGGGTTCTCCCGGTGCCACAGGACCCAGGCCGAGAATACGCCGTAAAAGATCGTCTGCACCAGCGTGGACCGGAAGAAGTGCTCGCCCTTCTCACCGGTGAACTTCATTCCCAACGCTTCTTGCAGGGCCTCGCGTATGGCGGCCAGTGCGGATAGGTCCTTGTGGTTCTCTACGCGGGCCTTGGCGTCGCGAGCGTAGGAGGCCAGGAACCAGGCCACGTCCTGCGGGGCCGAAAGCGGCGCGTTGGACAGCATGACTCGCTTGAGATACTCGCAGAAACTCTCACCGTGTTCCTTGGCCGATTTCTTTGGCTGTGCGGCCGCTTGCCAGAAGTCACTTTCGCTCCCGGCCAGCGCGTAGGCTTCCATCGGCAGGGCTTTGCCTTGGTCGTCGCGACCGAGCAACAGGAAGTCCCGAAGGTTCGTGACAAGAACAAGCTCGTACTCCGCCAAGTATCGCTTGACCTGCGCACTGCGGGCGACTTTCTTCGCGTCGTCAGCGGGCCCCTTGACTTCCAATGCGCCGCGCGCTGGAAGCTGCCCCTGCTTGGGGTCAACGTCGCCGGCTTTCTGAAACTGCTCGCGTGTAAACAGCCCACCGTCGGGCAGGCCAGCCCCGCGATTGGCTATGTTGATGACGCAACGGACCTTGGGCTTGAGTCCCTTGCCGATTTCGTTAAGCAGATTGGACAAGGCGGGATAGAAGGACGTTTCAGCAACGGCGGCCCCCGTTGAGTGTATGTCCCGCACTTCCTTGAGATAGGATTCCAACGGATTCATTGCCGGAAATGTAACGCACCCAGGAGCGAACTGTGCATCGGCGACTGCCTGATGGGTCTTCGCCAGAACGCCCGCGCAATTGACCACTGGGAGAAGTTCATCCGGCCGCTTCCCGCCGGGCCGTGGCGAGCCCAGGCATACATCAAGATCATAGACTCCTGCCTGGAGGAGCAGTTTGATCTGCCCGAGGCCAGCAAATACGCAAACTTGGCTCGCGGTTCGCTTGCTACCGCCTTGGCCGACGAAAAGGCTGGCGAATCCTGGAAATCCGCCGCCTTTGACGTTCAACTTCGTGTGGGCTTGGTGAGTGTTTGCGAGGGCAAGAACGCGATTGCTGCCGAGGCCTTCGAAGCCGCAAAGAAGCTTACCGACAAGAAGACTACCGCCGGAAGCCTCGATTCCCTCATCGCCGCGGCGAGGACCGGCAAGCCTGTCATTCCAGGCGATTGCGCTGGTGTGCCTGCTGCCGACGGACGGGTATTGCCCTCCGGCAAGGCCGCACTTGCGCTTTCGATGGGCGTGATTCACCTTCTGGCCGGCCACAACGACAACGCCGATACCTTTTTTGGTCATATCCTCGGAACACCTGCCGGACCCGGTTCGCCCGCACGACCCCCAATGCCCGGCGCGACGCCGGCCCAACTTGCATTTGCGGCATTCGGCAAGGGGGCAGTGCTCCAGGCCCAGCGCAAGCCCGCAGAGGCCAAGGAGCAATTCCTGACCTCGATCAAGGCCTTCGGAGACGGCTCTTGGCATGACAAAACGCTCTACCGTCTGGCTACTCTCGACAATGGAGAGGGTGACGCAAAGGCCAAGGAATTGCTGGAGTACTGGATGGCCTTGACTCACCGTTATCCGCACAGTTCCCATCATGAAGAAGCACTGTTACGGGTAGGAACATTGAGTATTGCGGTAGAAAACCCCGTTCAAGCGATGGATGCTTTCGAGAAACTCGTTTCTGAATATGCTGATGGCCCGTATACGGGCAAAGTGCTCCTCTTCTTGGGACAGCATGCTTTGTTTGAGAAGGTAGATGGGGAGCAATCACGCAACTATTTTCAGCAACTCGACCGGTGGATTGCCGCCTACCGTAACAGCGAGAAGGAATTGCCAAGGGCCCCCATGAGCCATCCTCGCCAGGCATTGGAAGACGGGCAATCGGTACTAATGTCCGAAGATGGCGTAGTCAGAGAAAAGAGACGCATTACACTGAGCTTGGATTCGGTAATCGATGAGGCGGATTGGACACTTGATGAATTGGAGGCATACTGCGCTGGCATTCAGGGGTTATTGTGTTTTGTGGACGGGGATCTTCAAGGTGCAATGAAGCAGTTCAATCGCATCCCGCTCCTGGATACGGCCATCGCGAATGCAGAACGAATGGGCCAGTGGAACGATTTTCGTCGACTCAAGACTGGCGTTAAGACGGGATACTTATTGGCTAACCCCGAGGAGCTGGGGCTTTTTAATAAGCGACAGAGGCTGGCCGTGTCCCTGGCTGACTTCTACTATCTGACGGAATATTCTGATGAAGCTTCGCTCCTTTTTCAACGGCTGCATGATGGTGACTTCGGGCGTTTGACGAGTCCACAGCAGGACTATGTTATCTTTGGAAAAGCCAAGGCGGAGTTTCGGCGGGATTTTGTGAAAGGGGAGACGGCGTTTCTCAATGCTATCAAGGACTTTGAGAAAATCCTCAAGACCAAGGACAACACGCTGACCGAATACAGAGCGGCGTTGTCCATCGCTGTCTGGGCGGAACAACTTGATAATCACGAGAAGCTCTTGAAAAGGCGACACGAACTGCTTCGCGGGTTAGCCTACTCAACTGTCCGCAATCGGTATACATTCCTGGGCCGGAGCCATTACGCCCTCGCTTTGATTCGAGCCGGCAACCGCGAGGAAGGGCTGCAGTTGCTTCGGGACTATCCAGACGACGCTGAATCCATGCCCTACCACAAACGGGCCAAGTTGCTGCTTCGGGAACTTGAAAATGAGGACTCGGAACTGTCTCGAGACCTGGCGCCTCAGGCGCAGGAATAGAATCGTTTCTCAATCGAACCGTAAGGCTACCACAAGAAGGGGTTTGATGTGTTTCTGAGACGTCGCGTTAATACAGGTGCACAGTGCAGTCTGCTCATACTTGTCACGGTCATCAGCATGGCTGGCAGAACAGCGTCTGCCGGACACGCCGTAGTTGAAGGTTTTAATACAATTGTTGTCTTTGCAGACGATGATGGGCAAACTATACGAGTCATGAAGACGTTCGTGCCGCCCACTGGGTTCATTTTCTTGAAAATGTCCAACGGGAAATACGCGTCATACTTTCCCAGTGTATTATGGGCTGGGGTGTCCAACAATGGCGGCCCCACCAGCGTAACCATCAAAGTCGCCAGTCTCGGGCCGCCTGATGCTGATTCGTTTGCCTTTCACGCCAGCGGGTGCCTCATTGAGCCGCCCGAGGAGCCAGAAGAAGGCGGCGGACCAGGTGTGACAATTCCAATTCCTTGGGGGGCCAATGTAAAACCTCAGGTGCTTGTGCTGACGGACTTGAATGGCGGCGGTAACACTTCCGATGGCACTGGAAGTGTCTCGGACGACGACACCCCAACGCTGTCGTGCAGCGCTGCCCAGGATGATAGCAAACTGGACGTTTCGTTTTATGTCAAGGCGGAGGACGTCACGGAGGAGCCAAATGATTATGCCTGGTCTGTCGAGGGCGGCGGTTATGGTGATAGCGGTACAATGGACCCTGGCCAGACGATAACCCAGAATAATTTGGAGCCTGGTATCTACTACCTGCACGTGACAGGCGGTGCTATAGTGCGCAGGATCAGATTCAGTACCGTGGCGGTCACGATGACGGCATACCGGCCACAAACAGATCCGTTCGCACGAACTGCAGTTCCCGACCATAAGGAAGAGATTCCTGGCGCCGGCATCAGGATCAATGGAGACGACGACGACGGAGACAGCACTGCAGACCGATCGGACGGCAATGGTGTGGCAGGCGAGGACGATCTGATCGAGGTAACGCTTGGCGTTGTGCCGTGGCCAGCGCCTACAGGTTACGAGTATGTCCTGCAGCGGTCTAGTGATAAAATCAAGGTATGGACTTCTCAGACCAAGGCGTCGGGTAGCGAAATTGCGTTCACCGATAACGAAGCCGTGGTCGCAATGTCTGCCAGTTCCAAGACAATTTGGGTTGAATGGGCGGATGCCGACCACGGCACTTCCGATCTGAAATGGATCGCACGGAGAGTGTCCGACGAGGCAATTGCCTGTTTGGATAAGGTTCATTTCTACACCTTCCACAGCGTTGTAATTGTGTTGGGTGGTGAGGAATCGCCTGCAGGCTTCAAATCCCTGGGGTATTCCGCACCGGATGACCCTGCACCTGCGGGGCATGGGGTGTTCCAGTCTGCGATAGATTTGTTCAGAGATGGGTACAATGTGTATATGTTTGGCGAGAACAGTGTCAACGATGGCGGTGATGGCATCGTCTATGATACTGTCGTCCAGGCCATCCAGGCCCACAAGATCGAGGAAGTGGCAATATGTGGCTACAGCCATGGGGGAGGGTCAACCTGCGACCTAGCAGACAAGCTCACATTTAATGCTGGCCCTATTGGTCGCGGATTCAGTATTGAGTTCACGGCTTACATTGACGCCTTGCAGAATGATAGCGACTGGGACTTGAATGCGGAGGCCGTTAAGCCGCCTGGCTCTGCCCATCATGCGAACTATTACCAGAGCGGTTGCATTAATCCGATCAGCGCAGAATTCGATTGGGGATTTGATGGGTGCTCGGTAGCCGGCGCTTCTCCTAATCTCAACGTCGAGGATCACGCTCCCGGAGCCTGGGGTGACTGCAGTGCCATGGAGCACAGTATCATCGACGACCTTAACCCTCTCCTGAGTGAGATAGAAGGTTTTATTCAGGCCGAAGTGAGCCGTTGAAAGGGTAGATGTCATGAGCACACATACACAGTTGATAGCCGTCCTTGCAGTGTCGATCGCAGCGACAATGAGCTATTCCAGAGGTGCGCCCCCCCCGAAGACTCCTTTGGAACATAGACTCCAACTTGAAGCTGTCGAACAACAACTCGACCATTTGCGTGGCAGACTGTCAGTATATAAGGCGCGATTCAAAGCTTATCCAATGAATTTGCAGACACTTGTAGAGATGAAACAGATCAAGGATATTCCCAAGAATCCGCTCATCAGGGGTGACGGCTCGGTGGCATCGGTGCAGAACGGCACAGCGGACTGGTATTACGATCCTGACACCGGCACAATTGAACCGGGTTCAAAAGAAGTTGCAGACCAAATCAGAGCGCATTATCTACCCACGCCACGATCACGGATAGTGCCTGAGAAGGAAATACAGGATTGTTTGCACTCTCTCGTGTCGGCATCGTCAGAGAAGGAGACTCAGGACGGATTGAAGAGATTGCGGTACTTAGCTGGGGACAGTGTGGGCAGGAACATTGTCCCGCAGCTATTATACTTTCAGCAGACTTATCGCCCCGCAACCCGTCGTGAGGCTATAGATTCTCATTTTGCTGTTGAAAAACTGATCGACAGGCTAGAAATCCGCGAGGGACAATACCTTCAGGGAATCCTGCCATATATCGGAACGGATGATCCACAGCTTCGCAAGCGCATCAATAGCATACTAAAACTGGTTGAAAGTGGCAATGCTGGAACGCCTGACTTCAGTTACTATCGATCAGTGTTGGACAGCTATCACAGGACCAGAGGTTGTATCCCGGTCGAGTTGGTTCGGCACATGTTTCGGCGTTCACCTGGGCAGACACTCCTCGTGTGCATGCGACTGTATGCGGAAGACTATATGCAGGTATGGAAACCCGTTACTTGGGCAGAGCATGTTGTCAGCGAGGTCCTCTGGAAACAAGAGCACAGTTTCTTGAAGCGCGATGAAATTGAGCCTGCGGCGGCCGAGCAACTGGACATGCTGTCTCGACACGACGGATGGTGGGCGCGGCTGTACGTGGCAGAGATCATGCGCCAACATCCGGAGTTCAGGGTTGACGAGACCGTGCAGCGCCTCGCGAACGACAAGAACGAACTTGTGCGTCAAGCCGCTGCCGCCCTCAAGGAACCCACAAAGAAGGCATCGAAGCCGGGCGCTGCGAATGGCGAGAAAACAGCTCCCGCTACTGACTTGCCGGCGGCCAAGCGAAAGTGACAATGCCACTCGACCGCAAGAGCATTGTGTGTGGAGTCTGTTGCATTATCGCACTGGCGGCGGGCGTGCCCGCTAACGATGCGATAGGTGCTGAGGCCATTGTTGTGCGTGGTGGGCACCAATGGGGTGTCCCCATCATTAGGGAAATGGCGAAGGCTTTTTCCGCAGCCAGGCATCTTCCCAAACGTGCTTTTAACATCCGTAGATGGGACGACAAAGACAACATTGAAAGATTCGCTCGCGGCGAGTGCAAGATACTGGTCCATCGCGGCTATCCAACTCCGGCAGAGAAGAGCGTACTTGAAGAAGCTTTTGGCAACAAGAAGAGCCCGCAGGTATATCTCGTTGGTGTCGCACGGGTTGCTGTCTGGGTGCATCGCAACAACCCCGTGTCTCGCCTAACGCTCGCAAACCTGCGAACATTGTACGAATGGGACGCCGCCGGGCGACGATGGTGTGATGTCGGTGGTGGATCAGGGGGGGTGGTCGTGTGTTATGGCACCAAGCCATCGACAATGGGGTTCCTCGTGGTTCGCCATGCCTCGATGATGCGTGGTCCAGACTACCCGACTGGCTACAGGCTCTACCGCGAGGATATGACTTTCTGTCAGGATATGGACGAGATCGCCGGATATGTGGCGAAGGACCGCAACGGCATAGCATTCTGTCTATACCAAGGTCAAGAGACAAGGAAGCTGAAGCCGCTCGCGATAGGCAAGACGGCAGAAGGTCCGTTTATCAAGCCTGCACCAGGAGTGAGCCTCCAGGAGGATTATCCTCTTACCGAACCCCTGTTGCTCTATCTACATCCAGATTCCCCCTATTTGGCACAAGAATTCTGCGAATTTGCGGTCGGTTTGAGCGGGGCTGACATAGCAGGAAAGCACGGACTGACAACTCGCTGTGATGAGCTACGTGGCTTGGGTGAACGACGACTTGTTCAGAGCAAGGCCGGCAGGGGTGTTCGTCTGTCTGCTATTGGGTCTGGCACTGAACGATCAGCGATGATGGATTTGGCCAGGGAGTACGTCCGAGCTAAGGAAGTCGTTCAGCTATCCTATGCCCCCGCCCAGTCCGACATTGCCGCCGTCGGCGCTTTTGTTACCGGTGGCGCAGGTATGCGGGAACTCCTGCTGCTAGGAGATAAGCCCAGCGGCCAGGCGCTTCAAATCCACGGCGACAAGTGGGACGCCCTCGGCCCAGACGGGACGGGACCGGTGGAATACACACTGGCCGGGCGGACCGTTGCGATGATCGTCAACCCGGCCAACAAGTTGGAATCGTTGACGCCTGGACAGCTTCAGGCCATTTTCACCGGTGAGGTGGATGACTGGGCCATCATCGGCGGGTCGGGCCTGTCAACCCCGCTCGGGCCTGGCGGCAGACCAACTGTGCTTGGCATCAAGCTGTTCGGCCTTCGGGCTCGAGATCCGGTGACGGCTGTCTTCGAGAAGGAATGCGTGTCTGCCAACAAGTGGAAGCACGTGACGATTAAGAAAGACACGGCCGAGGCGGTCGCGGCGGTAAGCATGGACGCGCAGGCGATGGCGTTTGTGGATCTGACGGCCATTCCCGCTACGGGCCAGAGCGTCAAGGTGCTGGCGATCCAAATGGGTATCGGCGAAAAAGCGAAGATCATCCAACCCACGCCGGAAAACATCCGCAACGCGATGTACCCGCTCTCCCAGCGGCTGTACCTGTACGTTCATCCCAAGGCCAGTGATGCGGCCAAGAATTTCGCCAAGTTTGTCGCTAGCTGCGGCGGCAGTGAGGCCAGTCTGTATGCTGATACAATCAAGGCTGGGATGGAGACCTATCAGAAGCACGGCCTGATCCCGCTGGCCGACGTTGCCATTGAGCGTGTGGCCAAGGCTGCGATTGCGGAAGCCACCGCAAAGGCCAAGGGCAGAAGCAAGTAACTGACAGCCATTAAGCCACTTGTGACACGACCAGATCAATGCGACGCACTTCGAAACAATGCGGCGCACGAAGCCATGCCGTCGGATTCACCATCGGCATGGTCGTTTTGTGCGTATTGGTGGCGTCTCCCCTTTTCACTGCACATGCCCGCGGCCAGGCCACGACAGTTAGCAATGAGCCCATCATCCACGTTGTCGGCCCGCTGGCCGTGAAGGAGATGGTGGAAGCCCTTGCAGTTGAGTTCACCACGGCAAAGACCCCGATCACGTTGGAGTACGTACGGATCGACAATCCCGGCGCGGCCGCCAGCGCTCTGGTTGTTGGGCAGGACCTGATGTTCTGCCTCGGCAAGGTAGCCGAAAGGGATTTGGGCTATGCCAAGGGCCGCTGGAAGGCTATTGCTCCCAAGGAACACATCGTCGCCGCCCAAGCCGTGGCCATCGTCGTCCACGAGCGCAGCCCGGTTGAGTCGCTCACGCTGAAACAACTCAAGGCGGTCTTCTCTGGAGAGGCCAAGGATTGGGCAATCTTCGGCGGTCCGAGAAGGGCCATCCGCCGCTACGGGTTGGGCTTCGGCGATCCGCTGATGAGCCTGTTCCACGAAAAGGTGCTGTCGGCTGGCAAGTGTCGCATGATCGTGCGTAAGAAAGACTCGGAGGAAGTTCTGTCGGCACTCGCCGGTGACCCGGAGGGCATCGCGTTCGTGGACGCCGTTGCGGCCGCCTCGGCTGGTGACAGCGTGAGGATCGTCGCAATCGGCGCAAGCAAGTCGTTTGTAGCGCCCAACGCCCAGACGATCAAGGACGGGACGTACCCGTTGGCTAAGACGCTGGTGCTGTACGTCTCGCCTAAGGCGTCCCAGGCGGCGCAGGACTTCGCGCAGTTCATCCTGGCCGGCAGTGGCGACGCCATCTGTTGCAAGCATGGGTTCATGCCGACGCTTCGGGCCGCGAGCGCCGACGTGCTGGTTGCCTTTGAAAAACTCTACGGTCGGGACATCAAACGGGTTAAGGCCTCGCCGGCGACGGCCGACGATCTAGCCCTGGCCGATCAGATAATCCAGTTGGTCAGGACGGCCAAGTTTGACTCGGAGCTCCTGGCGGCGATGTGCGAAGCGGCGCACGATTTGGGCGCCAATGCCTCCGGCGGTGAGACGCTGGCCTTTGAGGCTCTGGGCGTGCTGGCCGAGAAGGTGCCGGAGAAACGGTTCGATTGTGCTCTCAAGCGCGCCGCGCTCTATGAGGGGGCCTACAGGACAAGCGCGTTGCGGGTCAACGGCGAGCATTCTGTCGAAGTCCTGATGGCTGCCGCAGAGCTGGGTACTTCGGCCCGAAGGTTTGTCGGGGCCGCCGATGCCTGGAAGAAAGCCCTGGTCATAGCTGAAGAAGTCAACTCACCAAGAGTCAGCATCGTCAAGGATCGCCTGCCGGCATTTGAGGCGAGGCGGAAGTCGCTGGAAGAGGCAGCATCGCTTGCGGCCCGGCTTCGCGACGATCCCCAAGACGTGGAGGCCCGGATTCGTCTGTTCTGGACACAGCTCATTGAACTGGAGAATCCGGCCGAGGCGATGAAGTACATCGACGTTGTCGAGGCCGAGGAGGTCAAGACCTACGTGCCTCTGGCATCCGAGCCGCTGGACAAACTCT
>Ga0180433_10006245_pt1 | contig 15698 bp, 20 predicted proteins | sample SS_ome_8_FD_132980 | JGI IMG/M metagenome (GOLD analysis project Ga0180433, IMG submission 132980) | Hypersaline lake sediment archaeal communities from the Salton Sea, California, USA - SS_1_D_1 metaG | ecosystem: Environmental > Aquatic > Non-marine Saline and Alkaline > Hypersaline >... | reverse complement strand
GGTCCCTAACGTTCTGGAGCATGGTCTCCAAGCAAGACATCTGGCCGGGCGGGGGCTGGAGCCGGGGGGCGGGGTTACCCCAGGGCTGGCGGGGACCCAAGGCCAGGACACACACGGTTTTAAAGCACGGCAACTATACCCAACAAAAACATAAAAACCAAAATAACAATGGGAATAGATAACCACCAGTATTTCTGAATGAAGGTTTTATCCTCCTCATCATCATCATCATCATCATCATCTCCCTGGGCTTCTGGGTCTGTGTCCCCACCCGATGGAGCATCGCTATTATCAATATAATCTATTTCGTTACCACCATCATCATCACCACTTCCAGAATTCACGCTAAAATTACATTCATTTGTCTGTTTAAAACTACTATCAACTGCAGTACCAGATTGTTTAATTATAGATGAACAAAACTGAATATTGTTATCACATTGATAGACTGGCGTATGGTACTGTTGAGGGTTGTCTTTATTTTTTGCCTCGCTACACCCAGAACCAGGTAAACAATATCTAATATTTTCCCACCCCCCTACAGTGGTATTTACTTGCGCACCACTAGTTTCTTCAAATTTCTTATCCTGCAGGTCCAGGACCGCAATCGCTGCATTCGTCGTTATACAGTGATCAGGTGACTCTGCACACATGGAAAACCCATGGCGACTGCCTTCCTTATCACGAAGTGTCTGGTGGTAGTTGGCCCAGCATTTACACCTATCATCATTTTTTGTTGATGGGTTATCTTTACATAAAAACCTCCATAAATCTTCATAGTATGCGGGGTTGAGACCTTCTGGTTTATCTGCACTCTGAATCACGCACGAATTTTGTGCCTTATCATCATTTTTCCATGCATTAACGGTCTCGGGGGTGGGATTTAGAATCTCATAACCATCCTCGTCAAGGGTTTTACTAGCTTTGCATGTGGCCGGGTTATAACCACCCACCTTTGTACATGTAACATATACAGATTTGGATATACCAGTAATTACATTCAAAAATCCACGAGTAATTTTGGTCTTAACATCATTACCTGCTACACACTGCCATGTCCCTTCGTACTCGCTCTCTATCTCATCCTTGATTGTAGCCTGTGCATCTCTTTTTATAATATCATCTGACAATGTTACATTTTTAGTAATATATTTCCTGACTATAGGATAATTTTCCGGACAAGGCTTTTTTGTACTTTTGGTAATTCCCTTGCAATATTCGAGTTGGTCTTTCTGATCTTTCGGACATGCGCTGAAAGTGGAGTTCCCCGGTCTGTTACAGAATTTAGACTTCAATTCATTTAGCCCCGGAACTCTTCCGTCGGTAGCTTCATTAATCCCGGAGTCTAAAAAATTATTTATTTGACCCACAACGCTCTCATCTATTGGGTATGTGCAATTATAGTATGTAGGGGTCCGACCCATCCCTGGAACTAGACCACTTCTAGATTTTATTAATTTACCACCGAGTGATGGACAAACCGCCCCCTCGGTTGCCTGAGAAAATGGATCCGTGGAATTTCCTATCTTCCACCCACCATCCTCGGGATTCATGCTGGACGGCAACATCCAATTGTATGTGAAAGTTCTATTAGAATCATCATATCTTCTTACAGAATAAAGAGGAACTTGCACGGTGTGTTGAGTGTCGGAATTGTAAATTTTACCCTTTTTACCAACAAGCCAGGTAGAAAGATTATCATTACCTACTGTTCCGTTTTCTGGTATTGGCTTGTAATCGTCACCATATGTAGTTTCAAGTACTACCCCATTCCGTGGGCTCATGGAATTCCCATGCTTAAAACCTATTACATATGTACTATCGGCAGAACAGGAGTTTTTGTATCGCGTTGGATCGGCGCCGGTATCTTTGGTCCACGCGCCATATTTATTACTAGATATTTTTGTACCTTTCCACCCCTTATGTTGTGAAAATTGCACGCTACAACCCGCGGGTGTATTATACCCATCTAATAAATTAGTGGGGTTGGTCAGTGCTTTGACGTTTTCCATTAGAGTATCTAAATATTTTTTTACAAATAAGTTCTAAGAACATCCCTGGGCGTCTGGCGAACCATACCATATACATTGGCCAGGTATGTAAAATAGTTCTTGGGGTCGTCATAGTGTAGTATCATGTTTGCTAGAACATCGTATTCATCTGGGGCGAAGTTGTACAGATAATCTGGGGGCCCGCAGTACTCAAAGTTTTGGTAGACCAGCAGTGAAAAATTCATAACTAATATAGAATCATTCATGCATGTGACTGGGATGTCGCCTGATATATACATCTGGATGTACCTAATCCTAATGAGGGCCATCCGGAGGCAATGTAGTCTTCTCTTGGTCAGGGCGACTTTCTTGTATCTCATATATTCCCTGTTTGTTATAGAGAATTTGAGAGTTGTCTCGGCGTTCATGAACTTGACTATATTGTGTAATACGCTCGAATGAAGTACACAGATACTTCCACTCATGGTGATCTATGGTGTACTGGCGGGAGAGCATGGTTACTCTGGGCCTGGATGTTACATAAGATTCTCGCATACATTATTTTACCAAAGTACACCTGGGACATCCGCCCCTCACAAGATGTATTCTGGGTCTTTGCCAAAAGAACTCCTTGTGTTCGGTGCAAAAGATCTTCACTGGGGTATCTGGATCTACATACTCTACTTCGTGATACATATATTTGGAACCATGGATCTGAGTTGCCTGAGTTATAAACATTATACTTATTTCTTACATATTCTCTAAAAACATACCAAGATCATTATATTCAAAATAGTCATCTAAGAATTCCTCCTGCTCGGTGAGGGCCACGCGGGCCTCTAGCTTGTATGTATCCACAAGATCGGTAAAGTTTGTATATTTTCCAGAGTTGATACAGGTCTGCGTCGTGCGCCAGATGATGTAATCATTTTCATCTTCAAAAAGCTCTCCATCTTCCACTTCCCTCTGTAGGATGTAACTCATGATGTGGTGGTCACCGTCATCCTCCATCACATCGATGGTATCTGGCTGGAGAGTAAAGAGGCGCTTCAGGGGCGCAACAATCCTAAAGAGTGACTTCAGTTGTTGTGCAAATGTGGGGGCAACCGCATTTCTGAAAAACCCCTGGAAATCTGGGTCCACCTGGGCCATCCGGGCCAGGTCTGGCCCAGGGAGGCTGGCCGCGATGAGTTCCTTGATGTCGAATGGGAGATTCATGGTACCCAGGGATGCCCTAGAGCCCAGGAATGTTTCACACATGTTTTTAAGACAAATTCTATTTTTAAAAAATTTCATTCTTAATCAGGCGATTGCGCACGGCGCGGCAGCACAGGGCAAAACTAGCACCACTGTGACCATCATCATCTACCAGCTTTGATAGGAGTATCATGTTACGGTGGTTATTGTACATGTAATGTGGTGGGTTGTACTCCCTGAACCACTCCATGAGTTCCGGATGTTCCTTGAGTACCCTGATCATATTGTTCTCGGCCTTCTTGGCCAGTTCGTCCACGGGGGGTGGTTCCTTGACCATATCTGGATTGGATAGGCTACCCACGGTCATGTGTCTGAGATGGGGGTTGGTCTCACAGATGCGCCACAGGCGGTCCAGATTGAGCTTATCTTCTATGGTCATGTTGGGACTATACTGGGCGTCCTGCATTCCCATTGAAGTGTAGGCCTGGAGTGTATACTCATTCAGGTGTGTAGCGTTGAGTTCCTTTAAAATGTGTGCAACCTGAGTACGGGCGTCGGTCATGTCCATGGGGTGGACCACGGCCTCGGGAATACTCTGGTTGCAACCCATGGTGAGATACCCATGGTCATGTCTGGGCATAAGTTATTCTCGCACACATTTTTCCCACTCATAATCTTTGATGTTATCTATGATTATGTTGCATCTAGAAACTATGTAGGCATCATCTTTGTAAGTTCTCATAAAGTTTTCAATTCCCTCTATGACTTTTGGAAAAATGGTCCTGTACCTCAGGGTAAGTTTTTCGTCAATATTTTCTTCCAGAATCTTGAACGATGTCTGAATCACGTTGTATATCTCATTTGTACCGCTCACTCGGTTATCATTGTTATACCATCTTCTCAGGGAATTGAAAGAAGACGCCACAAAGGACATAACACCCTCACCACTCTTTGGTTTTTCGTGAACTATTCTACCATTTCTTATGGACACCTTCACGCCCTCGGGCAGCATGGACAGCAGATACAGATCGGTCAAGTTATCATCAATGTGCTTCATCTTACATATAACTAAATTAAATTCTTAAACCTCTCCACTGGGGATACCTAGAAACAAGCATGGTCTTGCGCGTCTGGATGGTGTCGTTGTCGTCCCAATATTCTTGGCGTGGGGGTTTTATCAGCATGTCTGCAACACAATATGGGTGTTCTAGAAGTTGCTGAATAAAGTCCCAACTGAACTCATACCCCATATCATGCAGTTCTCGTAATTTTTTGTAAGCAACTTCCAGTTCCCTGATGAAAGTCAGGAGATGTCGGCTGTCATCGACCTCCTCGAGCAGTTCGCCCATCGCGCTGGAATACATGTCCTCCCATCTCTTGTTCTCGAATTCTTGTTCCCACTGGTCGGCGACCTTGTGCATCCCCTTAAAGTACATGGTTGATCTGCACATGGGGCATGTTGGCTCGGATTCAGCCTGGATGTACCAGTCCCTTACACACGACTTGCAAAAACTGTGTCCGCAGACCAGTGTGCAGTTGCAGTTGTCGGTGTAGCAGACGGGGCACTCCATGGCTGGTGTACCCTTTAAGTATCAATCACCTAAGGTATTTTAATACATCTAAATATAATTTGAACTGTATGCTCTGGTATAGCCCTCTGGTGGGACAAATGTTTTGCCCACCTCGAACTTGAATCCCGGGTCCTTGCGTCTAACATCATATGTGTAGTAGAGCCTGGTATCTGGGAGATATATTTTCTTATAAGTGAAATATTTGAAAAAGATGCTATTGTCTACCCTGCTATTATACTTATTACCAACGTCCGCCAGGGCTTCGTTGGCGTAATTTAATATGTCCACTATCTGTTTCTCGGCCGTGTGGTCATTCATGCCGGACCCATCCGTTATGAGCTGGCGCAATATATCAGATACAGTAGTAGCGGCCATTTGATAAATATCATCGAGTTCCCTCTGCTTGTGATACTTCTTATCGGCTGCCCTGATCCTACTTCTGAATTGTTCTTCAGTTATATTGCCTTCCAGGAAAAGCAGTCTGTTATCCATATTATTGGGTTCATTTGCATTTACTATGAGTCCCTGGATGTTACACACGATTCCTATGACCAGGCGCGGAAAGACAAGATCACTTTCATATCCCTTGTGTTTAAACTCACTGTGGCTGGGCATACCACCACATGGGATATCATTCACATTCCTGGCCTGCATGCCGGCCGCCCGGCGCGCCTCGAAAAAGTGGGGGTTGTGGATGTTACCGGTGATTATTGCACCAGACCTCCAATCGAATGCGGTGTGGCAGTCGGTGCACCACATCTGATTACAACCCTCTAACTTATGAATGTAAATACCACACCTGGGACAGGGCTTGCTATCTTTCTTTATGAGCTGAGCCGTGGCCACGTTGTCTGGATTGCATTCATGGCCATCGGTCTTGATCTCGTGACACTGCGAGCACACATGCTTATCACACACTCCACACTTCCACTGTTTGCTCAGGAACCCCCTACAACCGTCCGCGGGGCAGCGCCTGGTATAACCCCCACCCAGGCCCAGACCATCTACATTCCTGGACCCAAACCTGTAGTTCAGTGCATGAAATTCATCCATCTTTTCCATGTACAATTCCTTTAGTTTGTCGGCCTCTGCTCTGGCCTCGTCCCTGGAACGCCTGACCTGTATGAGCTGTTGGGCTTCTGGGAGTCGAATTTGTTCCCTTTCAAATAGAAATTGTTCCCTATGTTTTTTGTATTCTTTGTTCATGAATGATTTTGTAAATGAATTTATCAGGAATTGATTATTCCATTCATGATTACAATTCATACATGAGGGAATTTCGGGCCTCGATAGTATATATGTCTGGACACATTCCCTGCAACACTGGTGGTCACAAAACCCACATGTTATTTTGAAATGGGTTCTTTTATCAAAAGTTTCACAGCACACAGGGCACTCCATGACGACTTACTACTAGAAACTTGTGGACCAAGGGTACAAAAAAACACATTTTTACAAGTGACTAGATTTTTAAAAAGAATATTTCATAACTTCCTCCTTGGGAATGGTTACTCTGAAATCCTGAACATAGATATCACCATTCTTAAGTTGGACTTTTTTAGATTTTATAAACATTTCTCTCATAAGCGCGGCGGGCATGATGAAGCCCCTAATTTTACCACGTGGCGTGATGTTGGTGGGATGACCCAGTCCCTCATCGAACCACCTCTCCACTCGGAACCTGGACATTCTTGGTGCACTGCTCCAGCTTGTGTCTGAGACCCCTCGGAGTGTTCTTCCCATACTTCTTGAAAGTTTCCTTCTTCTTGTCCTTACCCTTCTTGCGCTTGTAGTCGTCGTTGGAAGGCATGGGTCGTGTTTACTTATTATTGTGGGTTTTTCTTAAGCATGATCAATACAAAAAATAAACAAAAGCACGCGAGGAGCAGGGAAACTCCACTGGAAACATATGAAGCCGTGTTGTCTTCTTCGACTATTTCGGGTTCTTTCTTCTGGGCCAGGTAGTCGGCCAGAAATGCGTCCATATTTTCCTGCATTCGGGCAAGTTCTTCTGGCGTGTCTGGGTAGTCATCGGCCATGGACTTGAGATCGTTACACAACAATACCTGGAACGCGGTGATTCTGTTATGTTTGGGAATGGATGTTTTCTTATTACATATCTCCAGTTTATCCGGACAGCCCTCATCGTACCCAGGTGGTAGCCACATTCCGGGGTTTCGCACGCGCGAACACACTTCCGTAAAACACTTCTTTTTGGCGGTATTTATATCATATGCACGCTCATCCGCGGCCTTTATAAAAGTATATTCATTGTTCATGGTCGTGCATGCCTTTATGTTTTCATCTGGGCACTTTTTACCCACCGATATAGCATAGCAGCCGCAGTTCGGGTGACCCGGGTGTAAATCACAAAAGTTCTTCCAAAGGTTGTTGTACAGCTCTGTTCCCAGGTTTTGTTCCGTACACGCCGAGCCAGAGTATTCTGCTATGTTGTTCGCAAACCCCCTGCAAAAGTCCTTTGGACCCTTGAGCGCGGCACACGAAATTCGGGACCCTTGGGACCTGCGACCGTCTGGTGCCAGGTAGTCTGAGATTGACTGATCATTTAGAAGTCCTTGTTTTACTGTGGCGTCTATGTCTTTATTTTCCAGATCCTGGCAGTACTCGTCCACGAGCTCCTTGTACACCTTTTGTGCGCTCCAGTCCAGATTACCTCTGAGTATCATGTTATCCATCTGCCGCAGGGTCACGTTGGACACGGGGCGCTCGTAGGCACAGGTGATGGTATTCTCGCCGTTCGTGTATGCGGTGTGTGAGCTAGCCAGGGGGCAATATTTGTAAGTTGCGTAGTCTTTATTTGGTACGCTATTGGGATATCTACAATTGTACTTATAATATCTCTTACGGTCAAACAAACTGCCCAGCGCACCCGCTACTGCCCCCGCGGTACCGAGCTTACCCGCCCCCTCGAGTGCGGCCTGGCTGGTCTGTGCACCCAGCCCGGCGTCCGCCCTGCCCGCCTTTGCAGTATACATGTCCTCGCGGTCATAACACGGAACGCCCCTGGGTGGATTCATGTTGTCGTGCACGAAACCATACTTTGGATCAGAGTGGGTCGCATCCCCAACCCTAAATGCGGGTGTATCGATTGTTATAGTTGTATACAAATCAGAGTTATCACTTTGGGGTGCACAAAATAGGGTATTCAATGCACCCTCATCCGTGCTCGCAAACCCAGCTGGAAAAAGGGGTCCAAAATTTGACGCGGCCGCTGTTTGTGGCGGAAGTCCCATATCAACCGAGGAGAGTGTTATCTTCCCGGTTCCGCACGTCCTACCGGTTGAGGTGCTTATATTTTTGATTGGGGTGGAGGTATTCACATAACACACATGGGACTTTGCAAATTTCAGGGGGTCGCTGGTTCCAGATGGACCCTTGAAGATGGACACTCCCGGGGCCTCACATTCCACCTCTGGTGAGTCGACCCCGCCATCAGGTGTGGATGTTACGTAGGTTAGTCCCAGATCACCACTCTCATAGCTTTTCTTTACGCCACATATGTTTTTACCTTTCATTGAACCTAGGGTCTTATCACCGGACCCACAGCTACCATCGGTCCAGTAAAGTTTTGTAATAATATCATTCGACATGTCCTGTTATTATCAAATAAAATATTTTTATACTACAAATGGGCAACGTGACCAGTATAGATAAGACGCTGAAGATTTCTCAGATATCCAAGGATATTACCAAGACCGATATTAAGAATAGGCAGGATGTATCTGCCGAGACCATCCAGACAGTCAACCAGGAGGTGGAGTTCGACACGACGGCGATCGAGGGCTGTGATATTAACATTGCGAACACTGTAGACTTAGATGTAACTGTATCATCGGTCCTTGATGTGGATACCATAGTGGAGAGCCGTGGGAAGGTGGCCAACAAACTAGCGGCCAACGCCAATACTTTCATCGAAAACAATTACGAGTCCCTGAACACTTCTTTTGGAAACAAGCAGAAGATGAAGGAATCGGTGTCCCAGGAAGTCGAAAACATCACCAAGAATGTTTTCAAAAAGCAAAATATTCAGAAAGTTATGAATAAGGCGATTCAGCTCGTGGGTCAGAAGGTGGTGTTCAGAGGTGTTATCATTTGTAATGAAGATGGTAAAATAGATGTGGAACAGAACGTTGCGGCCAAGATTGTGATGGACACCCTTCTCACCGAGGTTACATCGCAGCTTAAGGAAACCGATGTTTACAATGAACTTGAGATCGACTCCATGTCGAGTGCAAAGTCCGAAAACACCGGCTTGGTCGGTGACCTGGGCAGGGCCTTGACCAGCGCGATCGACTCGGTCGGTGGCGTTGTGACCGGTCCGTTGATGTCCCTGGTCGTGTTTGCGGGTATCGGTCTAGTTGTGGCCCTGGTGGTGTTCCTGCTACTGGGCCAGTCCCCAGCCGGCCAGAATGCTATTCGGTCAACCACCGGTGCCGGTACGATGGGACCACCGCCTATGTACTAGTTAAATCATAACAATATGAATTTGAAGAACAATTGAAAGCATCCGAGAGCGTCAAGGTCCGGGCGGTCTTAAAAAAAGTACACGAACCACTTGTATCAAAATCACAATATTCTTTGTGTGATGTATCCATGGTATCCAGGGTAAAGCTGGTTACATCACTCGAATATTTCTGAACATCCTCAAGTTCGGGGGAACACGCACCGGTATCATCGTCATCCCTGCACGCCTTGTATGCACTGATGGCCCTAGATATGGCGTTACAGTTTGATAGACATTTATCTGATTCGGTATTCAGAAGTTGTAGCCCATTGGCTAGACCACACGTTCCATAGTAAGCCCTACCCTGTGTGTACAGGGGATAATCAAATATATTATATTCATATTCGGACTTTTCGGTTATTATTTGATCATACCACTTGACAGAACCGACCGAGTCCATAAACTCGACCATGGACCCCACGAGCGAGGCCTCACACCCAGTCTCCGGTATGATCTTGAATTTATTCACTTCCTTGAAAGTCGGAAATTTTATCTGATAATAAGAAAATTCATTGTCTGCGGACTGAGTGACCTCGTAGTCGGCCTTAAATTCCAGGCCATTTTCATCATACACCTTTATTTCTTTAATCTTTATCGGCTGTTTCTGGTTCTGACGTTCCCTATTTACTCGTATGGTAGTCCCCCTAATAAAGTTGTCTGATTTACGTCGCAATTTACTCAAATCGAGCCGGGGTTTCTTTTCGGTATCATCCTGTGGTCCAAACAAAGCGTCGGGGTACGCCACCCCCATACTGAGTGATGAACTGAAAGACAAGACACAACATGCACCAATTACTAGCACGGCGGCCGCCATAGTATTACTACTTACTGAGATAATCTCTCAGATCTTTTCTACAAAATGGACAGTTCACATTTTCCTTTTCAAACCACGAAACACTACACGACTCACACATGGGTTTTCGGCAGCAAGGCAGCTTGATGGCGCGCCTCTGTTCATCCGCACAGATGGGACACTCCCAATTATCTAACTGGATCACGGGGACATTTTTTAAATCAACGGTAACTTTTACAGGTTCCCAGAACTCGTCCTGGTTCTGGGGATATAAGGAATTAACAAAACTTTCTAAAATATCAGCAAACGAATTTATCTCTATGCGGAATAACTCAATGTGCATTTACTTTTTATTTCTAAAAATATTCTTGATATCTCTAACTGTAATTCCCCCTCGGTTGGAAACTGGAATCTTGTTGGCCAGGCGCTTATCATTCAGAACCTCGGCACATATCTCCGACTTGTGACCCTGAAGTTCCATTATACTCTGTTCCACACTAGGCATATCATCCGTCCCCGCATACACAAACTTCTTGACCACCACCGTCTGGGTTTGACCGGTTCGGTGGGCCCGCCCGATGGCCTGAAGTTCGGTTGCTGGGTTCCATGAGGGGGCCGTGATGTACACCCTGGTGGCCTCCTGGAGGTTCAGACCCACACCACCCGCCTTTATCTGAATGATAAACACGGAACCCTTGGGGGACGTGCGGAACTCACTGATCCTGCTATCCCTTTCATCCTTGGATACGGAACCATCAATTCGGAACACCTTGATACCCTGTGCCTGGACCATCTCGTGGATTATATCCATTTCTGTGATGAACTGCGAAAACACCAGCGTCTTTTCCTGTGGGTGTTCCTTGATATTGGAAAGGAGGGTTTCCATCTTCTTGGACCGGCCCTCGTACAGTTGCAGTTCATCCTCTGACTTCATGGCCAGGCCATCATAATACAGCTGTGGGTGAACCATGCACTGCCTGACGCGCAGCAGGCACTCTAGGAATTCCATGGTATGCGCAGACACGTTGACCGCCGTTGCAAATATGTCCTTGATGAGTCCCAGAGAGTAATTGTAGGCCTTTTCGTACACCTCGGCTTCCTCTGGGTACATCTCCAACTCGATGGTATCTATTTTGCATGGGGGCAGGGCCAGGCGCCTGTTGATGTGGGCCAGATCTTCCTTGGTCCTGCGCATGACGTAGCGCTTCCGGATGGTATCTGGTCCGGCCTGCACCACCTGCCTGGGAATACCCAAAAAGGCACACAGGGCCACAAAGTCCAGCATCGAGTTGAACACCGGGGTGCCCGATAGCACCCACCTATGGGTCGCACGGAACGCCGCGGCGGCCTTGTGGGTCTTGGACCGACGGTTACGGATCTCGTGGCCCTCATCCAGAACAATGCGATCCCAGGCATACTTGTGCAGTGGGGTATTCCAGGGATCCTTCTTCTTGTCCCTGTTGTATATCACGCTGTACGGGGCCACGATTATATCGGCCGTGGGGAATTCTGGGAGAAGTTTGTTCCTGTCTGAGCCATCATATGTAATGACCTTGAGTTGGGGTGCAAACTTGCTGATCTCCGCGACCCACTGGCCCACGATGGACTTGGGGGTTACTATCAGAGTGTGGGGAACCCTGTTACCCAGAATGGTGGCCACAGTCTGGGCCGTCTTGCCCAGGCCCATCTCATCACAAAGGAATCCTCCCTTGAGCGTACCGTTTGATAGTTCCCTGGACAGCATCCAGGCAATACCCTCAGATTGGTAGGGAACTATGAAACGACCATTGAAATCCTTGCGCGCACGGTTGAAGCAGGCTCCGAGTGGGACGACCATGGTGAAGGCGTGTGTTGTACCCCTGGTCCATACTCATCCTAAGCCCATATCACACATCTTTTTGAAGAAACTCCATACAAGGGGAATATCCGGTGGGCACCCATACATCATCATATCATCGTATATTTCTGGATCTACGAATCTATAACTTCTATCAAGTTCTTTGAAAAATAAAAAGGAGATGGTCCTGATCATGCACGTTTCCATGGGCAGTCCCATAAATATGAATTCATCGGTGTTCATGGACTCATAAATTTGTTTCAATATTTTTGAACATCTAATAAGTTCTTCGCGGAACGCCAGACGCTTGGCTCGGTGTGATAAATCTTTAAATTTTTTACAAGTAGCAGAAAGGCACGCTAGGCTCTGGGAATCCAGATGGGATGCTATCTCAACACTGACCATTTCGCGAGGAAGCATCGTCATCATAGTCGTCACCCACCGATGCAATGCTCTCGCACTCATCCTCTAAGTCCATCATATCCTCCTCAATCTCGCGGGCAAAGTTCATCATCTCCATACCTTGTTCCCATAGGGTGTTGTAGATCTCCATGTACTCCTTGAATGTACCAAAGTCGGACATGTCTAGGTTGTTCAGCGCGGTGAAGCGCTCGCGAGCGACCTGAATAGCCTGGGAGTACGTGAGGGAAGCCATGGTTACTTATACTTTGCCCAATTCTTAAACTCCCTTCACACATGTTTTTAGTCTAGAACTTGTTTTTAAAAAAGTTTTATAAAGACACTACGGGGTGAGTTACCATCCTCAATATCGTATGGAGGTTGGTGCAGCGCCCCCCGCCGCTGCAAAAGGCCATACAGTGTTCCAAATAATTTTTTGCACATCCCCTGGCAAGTCCCTGGTTGCGGCACAGAAGGCGATTCTGTCGGAATCGCTGGGGTAGAGTCGTCGTCCCCGATGACGCAGATTGTTTGCAATTCGGCCAAGTTTGCGAGGTGCAGGGGGAGGGCTTCGCACTGCATTGTTACTGTTGGAGAGGGGGATGAAGTCCATCGTGTGATGTACCCATGGCCCACCCTGGACCTAAGGCCATATCACACACCTAATCCATTCAGTGCAACGCCATGATGATGCGCCAACTTCTCGCTTATGACCACATAATAAATACCCCTACGAACGCTACCATCTCGGTGCATCACATGGTGATTCAGAGGCATACTCTCATCACTTTCAAAATAGAGCGCGTCTATGGGTGGACTAAACTGACCCACATCCGCCCAGTCTTGTGATGGGACCAGGGCATAGTCCGTGTTGTAATCAATCAATCTAAGTTTTTCTAGCTTTTTACTTTTCAATAGTTTATCAATGGTAGTTTGCGTCACGGCGTACGTGAACATTTATATAAAATGACTCGTGAACTTTAAGTGAAAAAAGATATATGTATTTTACTCCATGATTGATAAATAATTGTTAACTACATTCTCTAACTCTGCCTCTATCTCGCACATAAAATCGTCATCGTACTGGATGTCGTGTACCATGAGCTTGTCTTCGTATTTCTCGACCAGTTGGGCGGTTTCGACTTCGGCCATCTTCATATAGACGTGGACCTGTACGTTCTCATACTCCCTGACCTCGCCAAAGAGCCTGCGGGTCCTCTGCTTGATTTCGACCAGGGTGCCGTCCTCGGCAAATCCGTCAAACTTGCCCACCACCACGGCCTTTTCGGGCACAACTTCCCATAGGTACTTCTTGGTTGGCTTTTCCACAGACATGCCCGTGACCTCTTCGTAGGTCTTTCCGATGTTGGTCTCCCTGCGAGTTCCAAAGTTGGTATTGAACTTACTATTCCCAACCTTTTCCAGGTCCTTGACCTCCTCAACCGCCTGGGAGCGCTCCTCCTCCAGCTTGGAGAGGTCCTTCTTGAACATCTCCTTTATGAGGTCCTTGTCCTTCTTGTCGGCAGCATACATGATGTCCTGTTCATAAGAATCCTTGAGTTTCTGGATCTTATCATCCACGCCCTTGACCAGGATTTCCTTCATCTTTTCGGTAAACTCCTTCTTCTTCTGAGTTACTTCCTGGTTGTTTGTGGTCTGACTCACCTCCTTGGTCATCTGCTCATAGGCCTTTTCAACTTCCTTGTTCTTCTTACAAATGTTCTTGGCCCTCATGATCTCCAGCGGGGGAAGGCCCTTCCTGTTGCGGTTCCAACAGTCCTGGATTGCCTCATGCTGATTCTTGTATGGGTTCTTACCCACCAGGGCGGCAACCTCGGATGCGTTGATGCGAAACATGGTGTGCGGTGTGAATGCGTACCCATGCGTACCAAGGGACCTAAGTATTTTCCATACACATCTTAAGAATGGAGAAGCTCGAGGAGCAAATAAAGGAGCAATATCAGAAGGCCTTTTGGGACCTGGTGGACCGCGACCCACCCGACCTGGAACACATCCGAAAGTTACTGGACGAGATCGTGGATGCCCTGTGCGGCTTTGTGCCCTCGCGCACGGATATTCATGCTATGATAAGGAAGGACCTGGAGGGCGTACCAGACTGGAACCTCCAGATAAAACTCATAAAGTGGGCCGAGCGATTTCAGGCACCAATTTATGACCAGGTCACGGAGAAGTGGAAGAAAAATCTTCCCGAGAAACTTTCTGACTTTTTAAAGAAATATTATGAACATTTGGAAAAGATAAACAAACAAGTTTGGGAGGAGCGCAAGAAGATCGCCCAGGGACCACAGTTAAAGAGTGGACAGTGAATCAGTACCTTGGAGGAGTCCGCGAGAGTTCATCCAGCTGGTCAACCTTCTGGGCCATGAGGTTGATGCTCTGGTCCACACAGTCGTTCCAGATCCGGTCGGCTTCGTCCCTGGGTGACGTGGCCGTGTCCCGGCATGCCTCTATCTGGTTCTGAATGTGTAATTTCATTTCTCGTATGTCCTTGTCCCTCCACTCTGTAAACTTCTGGAAGTATGCGGGGTACAGGGATCCCAGTTTCATAAAATCCACGGTAACCATAGCATCCGATATGTTCTGGGCCATCTCGAACAATTCATCATCTATGTCGTATATCTCTCTGAACTTGTACAGCATAAATGATGAAACCAGTACTTTACTATTGTACTCACTAAACAAATCAGATACATCTATTCTTCTCATCTTTTTCATGAGTTCGGTGTGGTCGTTCTCGGCCTGTAGCGCTTTTAATTCGTCCATTACTTAGTATATCCCAAAGATATTTTATCAACATTTGCCTTTATTTCGAATTCCAGTGTGTGGTCGGAGCCATTGAAGTCTGGGGTTACCAGGGTGCCGTCTGGTAAAAGCTGTCTGATTCTCACGCGGAGATTCTGTAACAATGGAATTTTACCACCATATGCCTTGTAATATGCATTGGTCATGTCCTTGGTAATTACGTAGGTACCGTAGCCCGTAGCACCCCCTGATCCTGCGACCAGTATGGCCGCACCGGACAGTGTGGCGGCCGATGGGGTGGCCGAGCCACCGGCGCCGTTACCGGATGGTACGGTCATGTACGCAAAGCACCTCCTGTCGTTCTGGTCCTTGGTCATCAGCATCATGCTATCAAAGTCATAGGCCCCATTGTCCAAATAGAGTATCAGGTTCTGGGGGTACGAGACATTCACCGGGTCAACCCCACTGTACGGGGTGGCGCTGTCGCCCGCCGGTGCGGACGTGGACAGACCCATGATATCATTCAGATAGATGTTACCGGTCACGCTGAATGTAAGATTGGTTGCGACACCGAATGTGGGGTGCGTGGGCAGGGCGGTGGATGTAAAGCTCACGATGCCGG
>Ga0180433_10006244_pt1 | contig 15699 bp, 17 predicted proteins | sample SS_ome_8_FD_132980 | JGI IMG/M metagenome (GOLD analysis project Ga0180433, IMG submission 132980) | Hypersaline lake sediment archaeal communities from the Salton Sea, California, USA - SS_1_D_1 metaG | ecosystem: Environmental > Aquatic > Non-marine Saline and Alkaline > Hypersaline >... | reverse complement strand
TCATAAATGATGATATAGATATCAAAAAAGTAGTGTATTCTAAGGTGCGAAATTGTGTTGTTGTAGAAAATTACCACACGGGTCAAGAATTATATAGAAAATATAATTTTAAAGGAAAAAGTGTTACTTTAAAAGGAGAACAAATCGTTTCTTATAAGTATGCATATGAGACTCCCTATCTAAAGAAACTAAAGGGCTTTCTTAGCACTGGGACCCAGAAGGAGAGGCTTCGAAATCTAGAAAAAGCAATTGATTCACTTAATGAAGAAGTTAGGGAGATCAGAACTCAATTATCCTTATTAGATGCTCAGCAAAAAGAAATTTATAATAAAAAGAACGCTTTTAGCGATCTATTGTATAGTTTCAATCAAAAACAACGTCTAACTTCTAAAAAAAATAAATTGTACGAACTAATTTACTCGTTAGAAGAGGAAATGGAGAATTTTCGAATTGAAATAAATAAATTAAATAATGAAATTGAGAACTTTAAAAGTCAACGTGAGCCTGAATTTTTCCAATGGAATGAGCGGCTAAAAACCATTCCTATTGAAATCGATGATTTAAACGATAAAACAAAAATCTTAAATTCTAAATCCAACGAAAACACTGTAATTTTAGAACAAATCAAAAAAACAATGGATGAATCAAAAGAATCGCTACTGCTTAAATCCACTGAATACAAAAAAAAAGAGGAAACATTCCGTAAAGCCGATAAAAAAGCGTTTTTAATTTATCAAAATTTAGAAAGTGTTGAAGATGAGATTGAAGAACTCGACGCTTCTATTCTAAAGAAACAAGAAGAGAAAAAAACTGTTCAGGAAACAAAATTCGATATAGAAAAACAAACGCTTAATTTCAAAATCGATTTGGAGCAACAAAATATAAAGTTAAAATCGCTAAAACAGGAATTAAATATCAAAAATCAGAATCTAAAGCGTATTAAATCAGAAATCGATCCCTTATATTCTTCTCAAGAAATTGAAATAAGGCCAATGCAGGAGATTGAAAGGGATTTAGAAAATATCGAAAGAGAATTGGTCAATTACGTAGATGTCGACGATCGAATATTAATTGAAAAAGAAGAAATCGTGAATAATTTAGCACAGATTAAAAAAAATCAAACATTCCTTGAACAAGACATTAATGCAGCGATAGCCACCGAGGAAAAAATGGAGCAAACTTATTATAATAAATTTAGTGAGGTATTGGCAAACCTCCAAGAAAAAATAAATCATAAATTTGAATCCGCAAAAATTAAGGCATATTGTTCGCTTGAGTTAATAGGTGATTTTGAGGAGCTAGGTATTGATATTAAAGCAGCAACCACTAGAGATCAACTGAAATCATGTACTGCCTTAAGTGGAGGGCAAATTTCAATGATTTCGATATGTTTAATTCTTTCTTTACAAGAAATTAAGCCCTCACCTTTATGTATGTTTGACGAAGCTGGGATGTTTCTTGATGAAAAGAATTCAGAAGCGTCTTATCAAATGATAAAAGCCACTCTTGAACAAAAACCAGTTCAATTGTTAATGTTTTTACCAAAATCTTCTAATAGTTTATTTTTATTAGCAGATAAGTTAATTGGGGTTGCTAGAGTAGGAAAGCGCGAAACTTCTAATATATTTCATCCAAAAATTATCCGAGGAGATTAAATGCCAGATTCCATAATCTTACCCCAAGAAATTCGTGATCAATTAATAGAGATAAAAGAAGCTATTTTAGCGGGTAAAATATCGTTATTAAAATTAGAATTAACTCCAATATTTCAAAAGATTATCGAATCAGTCAGCCCATCTAATATTTTTCAATATTCCCCTCTTTACAAAGAAACAAATGACATTTTATATCAAAAGTTCGAAGAATTAAAGAAACTCCTTATACGGATGAATAGTGAACAGAGATATATACAATTTTTAAAAAACATTCCTGCTGATTCAGAAATTGCCAAATTATTTGAAGATTGTTGGGTGAAACCTTTTCAAATCGAATCCTTATCAGTTGATTTTCTGAAAGAGAGTAAAATGAAATTATTAGCCAAGCATGCTGAGCCTATAAGTATAAAGGAACTATCCAAAGTTGATAGCAAAGAACAATTTATTTTAGAGATACCAAAGCAAAAGTTTACTGAAAAGATGAATCATTATTTTGCATCGATAAAAGATAAGCTGCCGTGTTATTTAGAGGATATTTTTAATAACGAAACCGATCAGTTGTTAATCTATGAACATTTTATTTATCTTTTACATCTACTACAATTAGGAACAATCAAATATCAAAAAGAAACAAATACATTATATGTGTGAGGGATAATATAGATGAACGAGCTTTCAATTGTAATGCATTTATTAAGTCGGCGAATTAATAAATATCAACTTGGTGCCACAAAGGAAGAGATTTGTGAGATATTAAATATTTCAGGAAAGCATCAAACAAGCTTGTTTAATCAATTAATTATTAATTTGTCTAATTATCTCAAAGTTTTAGGATTAAATATTAGGTATAATTCTATCGATTCTCATTGGTATGTTAGTTATGACCCCGAGATTTCAGATATTGTTAAAGCTAATCCTTTTGAGGACAAACCTCGATTAGCTGCTAGCCTTTTTACTATCCTTATTAGTTGTATCTCTAATTTAGGATCGACAAACATTTCAGAAATTGCTAAATTAAGAAAAAAGAAAGGGATTTTGTCTGATTTAAGAGAATTGGAAAAAAGTGGATACATTAATTTAGATAGTGACTCGGGAGAAGTATGTCTTACACCTTTAGTAGGTTATGAACTGGATATCAATCATCTATTAACTAATTTAGCTTTGAAAATGAAAGATGAGGATTAATAGAACACTAATCTTTTTTAGGTTAGTGAGTAGTAGTAATTTGTAAAATCATTTCTGCAACGCGATTATTATACTTCTCAATATCGATAAAATTATCGATGGTTTCACCGCAAGTGAGATATGTATCGTTTACTTTGATCTTTCTTGTCGTAAAAAAGTCAGTAATCGCTTTTTTCATCTCTTCAATTTTTTTCTCCCGATCACCTTCTAATAGATCAATCTTATTAATGCAAACAAAGATCTTATCGGGGAAAAATCTCACGTCATTAAAGAATTCAAATTGAGTTTCTAACTCACGATCGCAAGTGAATACAGCTATTATCTGAGTTGCTATTCTACTTATAGTAATGATGCCCATCTTTACTACTGCACGCTTTCTATCTCCTCCAGGGGCAAAAATGGTGTGAGCTCTGCCAGAGTCCACTTCCCGAAACACTACTCGATTTGGATGGATGGTCTTCGTCTCTTTTTCATTAAGACTGTCTTCTTTATTACCAGTAGGGACTGTTGCTTCTCCAGAAAAATCTGTCTTTAAAACACTACATTTTTTTCCCCCTTCAACCTTTTCGATATCTCCTTTGTTTAAATACTTCACAAATAAACGAAGTATGGAAGTCTTCCCAGCACTAACATCTCCTAATAACCCAATGTTGACCATTATGTCTCACCTTCCAATAATTTATTTAGAAGTAATTCATAATCTGGTATTAGAAATTGCTCTAAATAGGCATTATTATGGGCTTCAATGAGCGCAATTAAAACTTCCTTTAAGTTCTTTGCTTTTTCTGCATATTTGATTAAATTCTCCGGAGATGGTTCCCCTTCAAATTGTCTCGTTTTTTCTTCAAACCCAAATTTTGAACGATCGGGTAAACTATTAAAAAAACCAAAAGCAGAATATCCCTCATGCTGGAAAAATACAAAAAATCGCGTCTTAATCGATTTAATAATTTTTGTGAGATAAGCTGATGGATATATTTCTCCTAAGGTAAGTTCTTCGTCCTGTTCAATTACAAAGTAAGGAGAGATAGGAGAAACTTGATTGCCATACATTTCTTTTGGAGGCAATGAAATAAATGGAAGTTTCTCTGAAACAATAGTCCATAAATCTTCTCGTCTTTTTTCCAACAAAATATCTTTAATTTCATCATAGGCAAAATAAAAATCGGACTGCAATGCTAAAAGCGAACTAAGATATACAGATAAGGACGCAAATGTTGCTTCTAATAATGGTCTTCGACCTTCATCGCTGTCCGAGGGTTTTACAGCGCCTTTCCATGCTCTTAAACCCGTATATACAAATCCCTTGATATCGAAGAAGCTTCCTGAAAGAAATATAAAAGATGGGATGAACCCTTGCTCCTTCGTAAGGAAATCTCGCGATTTATTAATCAATACTTCTTCAAGGTCTTTATCATTGTATTTAGAATGAATAACTGGCATTATCAGCCATTTTTTTCCTTTTGGCAAAGTTATGTCTCACTAAAAAATCTTATTTAAGAATATAATAAAAATACTGAATAATTAATTTTTTCGATTTATATTAAACAATATGATATACCAATATAATTATTATAAATAGATTTGCGAGTAAATAATATAACTTAATTTGATTTTTCATACGCTAATAACTCGCGTATTTTTTCAGTAATCAAATCATAATCTTCTATCGAATGCAAATTAGAGATATGAATGTACTCGATTTTATCAGTATTTTTATAAAAACTATAACTCACACTTAAATTAGGATTATTCTCTTTTATTTTTATGAGTGCTCCTCTTAAAAAGAGGTTGATAAAGTTTTCAGAAGTCTCTTTTATTGCCCTTATTTCGGGATTCATGAATTTTATCTCAACTTTTTTAAAGTCATACAAGTTGAGAATGCACAAAAGATTCTCTTCTTTCTGTTTTTTATCGGAAAATATTTTGCGTTTGATATTAGTACCTTTAAATTTCTCTTCGGAGATATCCTCCTTAAAATAATCCTCTACTGCTATATTATTACTTTTTACCAAATCGGGATAAATCTCGTCTGCTGTAGAAAATGATTTAGTAGTAATGATCGAATTAAGATAATTTAAAATTGAATGAATCTCAGAAATTTCAGTCTGTAATTCTACTAACTGATCTTTTTTCTTGTAGTAAAGATTTTGAAGCATAGAGAGCATTTGTGTTAATTTTTCAGTTTCCGTTTCCTTATCTGAATTTTCCGAGGGCGTCATATATATTTTTAAAGACATTTATTTTATTTATTTATTTAGTATTACTTGTATTAATCAAAGTTTGAGAGGAAAAATCATGCATACAATGATAATAACTCCAAAACCGAAAGACCATGAAGTGATTATACTCGCAAATGAATTTAAGAAGAGGGGGTATAGCGTTGAATTTTTTATTCCTGAAAAAGTAAAGGTTACGGTAAATAATAATTATTTTGGAACTCTTTTTGACTCATTAGATCCTAAAGCAGCTTTAGTAAGAGGTTTTGGAGCGGATGCTACCCAGAAAATTTTTTTTAGACTTGATTTATTGAGTGCAATGGAAGAATATGGAATTGAGCTTATTAACTCGCGAAGTGCTTTGGAAATTTCAAGCGATAAATTTCTAACCTCTGTATATTTAGAACGATATAATATTCCTACTCCAAAAACGGTCATATGTGAAGACCCTAATGAAGCGTTATCCTCATTTGAAGATCTTGGTGGTGATGTTGTGATAAAACCTCTTTATGGATCTAAAGGAATAGGGATCGCAAGATTAAAAGATAAAGGTTTCGCCGAAAATGTAATATATTCTTTAGCAGAACTAAATCAAATATTTTATCTCCAAGAATTTGTGGAGCATCATAATCGAGATATTCGTATCCTAGTAATTGGAGATAAGGCTATAGCTGGGATGTATAGAGTTAGTGATAATTGGAAAACAAATATTCATGCAGGAGCGCATGTAGAGCCAATAGAGTTGACGAAGGAGTTGAGAACGATTGCAATAAATTCTGCAAAAGTGACTAAAACAAAAATAGCAGGAGTTGATATTATTGAGACGGAAAAAGGGCTACAGGTACTTGAAGTAAATTCGATACCTGGTTTTACAGCGCTGCAAAAAGTGACTGATATAAATCTTGCTTCAGAAATTGTAGAATATTTCCTTAAAAATAGCTTGTAAATCCAAAATTTATATTTAAAAAAAAATGCTATTTAAAAAAAAGAAAATTTACTAAGAAATATCCTCTATTAACCCAATCAATGCCGCGATAATAACTAAAACACAAGCCCATATTCCTCCTCCAAATAGTACCAGTAAAATCGCAAGGATGAATAACACAAGCCAATGAAATGGTAATGGTTTATCAGGCTTAAGACCAACTAATAAGGTTAATATCGCAATAACCATACCTACAATGAAATTTAGTATGAAATGGAGTCCAAAAACAGGATCAATGAATCCATAATTCTCTATTCCAGCTAAGCTTAGTATTAATGTGAAAATTGCTACTAAAGCACCAAGAATGGTTAAAAGCTTCATTATTCCTTCATTTTTATAATGTTTTGCCATTTTTTTAATCCACCATTAAGTATTAATTATTAATTATAAGATAATGAGAGATAAAAATGTATTATATTTTATCTAAATTATACTTATTTGTAAAATAGGGTTTGATAAAATTATTCTTTTTATAATATCAAAATAATATGTGGATATTTTCGATTTTTATATAGGATATATTCTGCAAGAACTATGTGATCGAGGAGAAAATAACAAAATTCAAAAATGAATTGTCAATTGCTCAAAATCTAGCGAAGAATCAATATGCAGACCAAGATTATTATAAGGAAATTATCTCCCATCTTAAAAAAATGATCATTTTTTATGAGAAATTAAAACTTTGGAACAAATTTGGTTAATTTATAATAAATTGAAAGCTAGTTTTATATTCGTAATAAATTTATACTAAATTCAGCTTTTAGCATTTGAAATACTTTTTGCATAGGAATTCCTATAACATTTGAGGGAGAGCCCTCGATTTTCTTGATAAATACACTTGCTTTATCGTTAATAGAATAAGCTCCGGCTCTTCCTTTCCACTCCTCACATTCTAAATATTTTTTGATTTCTTTATCAGATAGCAATGAAAATGTAACTAAAGTCTCATCAAAATCTTTAACAATTTTAGAATTATTAAGTTGAGCTATTGAAATACCAGTTATTAATTTATGAGTTTGATTATTCAGTTTTTTTAGTATTTTAAATGCTTGATCTTTATTATTAGCCTTACCAATAACGGTTCCTTGAAATACTACAATAGTATCTGCGGCAATTATAATTGGATCTCCTTGAGTATTCTTTTCTTTCAATAATTCTTTAGCTGTTTTGGCTTTAATTTCGGCCAATTTCATTACCAGATTAGCGGGATCCTCAATTTCATTTTTATATTTCTCTTCATCAATATCTGTTATTAGAATTTCAAAGGGAATAGATAATCGATTAAAGAGTTCCTTGCGATCTAATGATCTTGAAGCAAGAATTATTTTTTCCATAGGATGATCTTGATTTATTTTTAGATATTAAATACTACTAAGATGACATAAATAGTAAATCTTTCGAGATGAATTAAAAGTATATAAAACTATTTTAAGAAAGATCTTTAATTTAATTTAACAGAAAAGAAAATTAATTTGGATTTATCAAGAGAATATGGATTATTTTATCATCATTTTTATATCGTTATTATTTTCCTATCTGATTATATTATATATTTACTTGCGTTATTCAAATAAAGTAGATATATTAAACAATTTCATTGGTTTTATCGCTCTTTTTATGGTTTTATTTCATATTTTAGTAGTAATAATATTTATGTATCAAGATGTCTCGCTTCATTCTGATTTAGTCCCAGGATTCATTTTTGGTTTTGGTTTCCCAATTGCTTTAAATCTAGTGTTAATCGCGGTTAGTTCATTAATTGTTTTTTGCTATAAAAAATATTTTAAATTGAAGGATCTAAAGATGTTCAAATTAAGGTTGGAAAAAAAATTAGCTGAGAGGAGTAAAAGTAGGAATGATACGTACCGGAAAATCCCCCACATACTAATCTTTATTGGATTACTTGCTTTATGGCTGATTGGGGTATTATTTATCACTAATCTTACGGGCTCTACCGAAGGAATGATTCCTAGCGAAAGCAATATCTTCCAATTGTATATTCAACTATTAAGCACTCCAGGAAATATAAAAGCTATATTATTTTCATTAGGTTGGTTTTATTATCTACTTTTTTTCTTTTTTTATATCTTTTGTATTTTTATTATGTTTAATGAATTTACGCGAAAATCAAGAGTTCTTTCTTATCCATTTAACTTTTTCTGTTCAGTATTTTTGTGTGAAAATGAAAGAAATAGTTATGGAACCTATCTTCACTTTGCGATTGGATTAATGTTTGCTTCATTAATCACCCCACCTATGATCTTATTCTCCATTTTAGGTATTTGCTCAATTTCCGATTTAATGACGAGCCAAATTGGAATCCGCTTCGGTAAACGCCATATCAAATGGAATAAAAATAAAACTTGGGAAGGTTCAATCGCGGGGATATTATCAGCATTCTTAATATGCTTCATATTCATAGGATTGGTGTGGGCAATAATTTTTACCGCGATCTTTTTCATATTTGATGTTTTAACTCTAAAACCACTAAATATTTCTGATAATCTTATAGTACCTATCGCTTGCGCGGTTGTTTATATCTCTATACGATTTGTTTTTAATTTAGATTATATGATTACATTTATGGGATTATTTGGATTCTAAGATTTTTGTGAATAGCAAATGTGCCTTATTTAACTAAAAATTTTTATTTTATTCAACTTTAGTGACTAAGAAAATGTTTTTTCTACCAACTACCCTCATTTATATCGGATTTTCAATCACAACACTGCTATATACACTTAAAAATCGGGAAGTTAAGATAAAAAATCATAATTTCATTAACGAACTTCTAATTGTTATTTTGCTATTTAATGCTGGAATTCTCTTTCCCTTTATGTATCAATTTCATACACCAGATATTCCATTCGAGATATTGAACACTTTATGGTTTTTATCATCAGTTCTATTTATAATTGAAATGGTAGTTTGGGTTTTAATGTTGACATATAACGCAATAAAGGCATTAAGAAATCCAGAGATTTCTAATAAACGTGATTACAATTCCTATAAACATATTGTATTAAATAATTGGAGTGATAATATTAAGGATGAGTTTGGGAGAAAAATTCTTCATTTATTTACATGTTCGGTAGTCTTTATATTTTGGATATTAGGTATGATACTTAATCAAATAGGTTTTTTGAATATACTACAATTAGATATCTACAATTTTTCTTTTTGGTGGATAATAACAATTGGTTATGGATTTGTCTTTATGTTTCAAATTGCAGATCTTGCCCGTCTTAATTACTTCTATACCCTCCCAAAATGGGCTAAAAAGTGGTATTTATCCATGCGACCAAGTGAATTAGATACTTTCATCGCTTCCACTCCTTTAGTTTTATCTTTTGTTCCGTTTGTATTTGCTCCATTCCCGATCTTTGCCTCTGTTGCTTTGATTACTACTGCTGCTGATGCTGCTGCATGTTTAGTAGGGAAAAAGATTGGAAAACACCAACTTAAAAAAGGATCGGATAAAACTATCGAAGGTTTTATAGCAGGTGGGAGTTCTACATTCGTAATTGTAATAATGATGATGTTCTTATTCAATCAATATATTTTAGTAGATGCATGTAAAGCAATATTTATGGCGATAATTGCAACGATTCTATTTCTAATGGTGGATTATTTTGTTGATCATATTTCAGATAATATTTTAAATCCATTATTTACTGGTTTTGGGATGTGGCTAATTTATTTACTATAAATACCTTATCCTCCAAAGTATAGATAAAGAAAAGTAATATCATCTTCATTTTCAAGAGTTAAATCCAAAAATTTATCATCTCGATAGCTCCTTCCATTGATTATAATTGAAAGAAATGAGCTAAATTCCCCTTCTTTCTTTTTATCCCATAGAAGATTATAGAATTCTTCCCCATACTCATTTTTAAGATGTTCCAACAATTCTCTGACGGTTAAATTCTTTTCAAATTTAAACTGTTTATGGAGAGTCTTAGTTAATTCATTGAAAGGAGGCTCAAATGAAAGTGAAAGTGAAATCATATTTAATACTCTTGAATTTGTATATAATCTTAATTCTATCGAATTAGACGAACTATAAATTTTTGACGATTATTTTCTATAGAAATAATTTTTGTTAAAGTTTTAACAATTAAATTATAAAGTTAATAATAACAAATTGTTTAACGTAAAATTGAGGTAATAATCATGGCTCAAGTAATATATGTCTCAAGTAAGAATGTGCGCGATGCTTGGCTTTCTGCTTTAGTGCAAGTCCTGTATAATGGGGATGATATAAAGACCGAATATGACAAAGAAGGCGAACTTCCTTCTAAAGATGCTTCAGTTCTTATAGAAATTAAGAAACCTTTTAGTGAACCAATAATGAGAAAAGACAAGATAATGAAAATTAGATCGAAATACGGGAACTCTTATGAAATCTATGGATGTATGGCGGATACTTACTTAATTGGGTCAATACAGAGTGGATATATCGAAGAAATTTTAGAGGGGGTCAATGATCATTATATATGGGATTCTGGTGCCAGTTTTCCCTATTCCTATCACGATCGAATATTTAGTTATACTCCATTCTCTCTGGAAGACACAGTGCACGTAAATTATGATTTAGAAATTGTTGATAACGAATGTGTCAAAAACCATCAGAAACTGATTCATTCTGAGAAAATTAGTGATGAGGGATTAACTTGGAAATTAAAGAATCTTGTTGAATTTAATTTAAATAAAAAAATCACAGAACAATTAGGTATTGATAAAATCCCGATAGGAGTAATAAAATTTCCCAAAATTAATCAAATAGAATACATTATTCAAAAATTAAAGCAAAAACCATATTCTCGCAGAGCACAGGCAATTACTTGGCGACCACTAGTCGATCCTTTCCATTCTGATCCCCCATGCCTACAGCGAATTTACATGCGGGTTAAGAACGAAAAACTTATCATGCAAACCACATGGCGCAGTCGAGATTTATTTCGAGCTTGGGAGGCTAATGTAAATGGAATGATAAGGATCCAAAAGTATGTGGCTGATCAGTTAAATGTAGAAGTAGGTCATTATCTCGATTTCAGTAATTCTCTGCATATATATGGAAATACAATTGAAGAAGTTAAAGACATGTTGAAGAGGATGAAAAATAAGGGAGAAACTTTCCCTGAAGAGATCAAAGAATTGATTGAAATTCATATTACTCAATAAACTACTTAGAAGCAAAAATACGAGGAAACACATCTTTAGTGTTGGTTAAAATTTTCTCCTCAATATCTTGGGTATTCATCTTTTTAATAATTGATATTTCGTTTAAAACTTCTTTAATCATAGAAGGAGTCCCAATTTTACCGGAAAATTTAACAGGCCCATCGCTTTCTAGTAATAAATGGTCAATCTCAACAAAAGAAACTGTTTTTTTTACAGCCGGTGAATATTTTACTGCGGGTGTTATTGAAAAATAATATCCTCTATCTATACCCAATTTCAGTAATTTTTCAGGACCAGAGTACCAATGTATGTTAATATTAGGAATTTGATAGGATGTAAGTGTATCAAAAATTTGTTGTTCTGCACCTTTACTATGAAGATTGACGGGTAATTTCAGTTCCTGGGCAAGTGAAAGCATACGATTAAAAATTTTAGATTGTAAGGGATATAAAGCTTTATCTTTGATAAAATGATGATCTAAACCAATTTCACCGATTGCACATAGATTTGACTGATTAGATGTTATTAAATCAATAACAATATCAAGTTCCGCTTCAATGTTTTTATTCATTTTGACTTCTTCAGGATGAATACCTAATGCAGGATACACAGAATCATAATGTTGGGCAATTTCTAAAATTCGCTGTTGGCTTAATACACTCATCGCAACTGCGATTATTTTCTTGACTCCCACTTGAGATGCTTCTTGAATAACCTCATTGGGATTTAAATACAGATTCATGTGGCAATGAACATCAATTAACAATATAGAAACCTTTTTATTATTATAGGGAATTAGACAATTCTAAAGTTGATTTATCTCTTCTCTTAATTTAACAATTTTCATAACTAATTTAAATTTCCCTTGGGGATACTCTTGATTTTCTAAATAATTTTTTAGTGTTTCTAATTCTTTCAGTAAATAATTTTTAATGTCCTCTTTTGTAACAAATCCTAAAATTTTTGGGAGAGGCTCAAACTTTTCCACTCTTTTCACACGTAGGTTTGATATCGTTTTTGCAAGCTGAGCTTGAAAACCTTTAGCTTCAGTAATGTCCGCTCCATCTAGCATGTCTAATGAGGTTTGTAAGCCATCGATAAATGCTTCTAAGTCTTTAATATCAACCTTATTGTCATTCATGATTAACACTAGTAGAAATTTAATATCTTAGTTTGAGTTAAGATAGGTCTAGTATATCAATTTTTTTAATTATTTATTGATAATATAGATTACTATTGCTATAATTATAATGAAAGTTGGATTAATTGAAGTATTTAAATAATATTTCGGCCAAGGATTTCAATACTATAAGTTTCAAGTCCATATTATGGATACGAATTCTGTCCGAAAACTCGATTTGAATCGTTTCACTGTTTTTAATTTGACTTGCTCCATATTTTTTAGTTATATAACCTCCAGAGAGTACATATTCGCGCCTTCTAGGGTGACCAGGGGCGATTGGAATGTCTAACTCCAAAAATTTTTTGATAATATCTCCTCGAACATTATCACTCCATCTGCTTTTTTTTATGGGCTTCCCGACTAATGATTTAAGATTATCTGTTCCAAGAATTATATCCACATCCCTAAAACCTCGTGGACGGCTTCTTGTTTCAAATCCGTGAATATCTAAAAGTAGTGATTTATTATAAACCTCTATATTTAGAGTTATAAATTTTTTAAGTGTATTATGATAAGAAACGTATACCTTTCTTGCCAATGGAGAGTCTTGGTTAAAAGCTTTCCCTATTGTTCTATTTAAATCAATTTTATTTCTTGCAACATTACTAAATACGAAAGAGGGTATTTCTGGTCTATTTTTTCTCGTAAAGTAGATATTTTTAATTTGTTGGATTAAATCTTGAGCAAGAAAAATGGTATTTTTATCAACTCCACGTATACCAATAGATCTTGTAGGTATTTCTTCGCATTTTAACTCTCCTCCATGAGGTACTGATAAGATGAGGGGTATAGTACCTTTTTTATGTTGTATATATTTATTTAAACTTTCCATGCTTAAACCAAAATCAGTCTTTATGCTTTAAATAAATTAAAGAAATAAAAAAAAGATATTAATAACCGAAATATACGGCACGAAGGATAATAAACACTCCTAACCATAATCCAAAGCCGATAATTCCAAAGATATAATAAGCCCAAATGTTCTTTCCTTTCGTGAAGATTAAGTGACAAAATAGCCAAGAAATCAATGCACCAATTATTCCAAATATTATATCAGTTGTTATGTTTTGCCAACTGTCTAGCCTTCCTTCAAACTTCCACCCAATCTCTATAAATAGGAGGTTTTCTAGCAATTCCCAAGCAATCAAAATAACAAAAGTTATTATGAAGACAAGCAATAAGGAAAATATCGGAACATGACCTTTATTCTTAGGAATAGTATAAAATAGACTGAAAAATAAAAATACTCCAATTCCAAAACATATATGCCCTATAGAATAAAAATCTAACCAGCTAACCCCTACTTCTGAAATAGTTTCAGCAATAAATTCGTTTAAAAGCATAATTTTTCACGTTTTTTTAAAAAGTTCTTTTTAGATAAATTACAAATTTAATTTTGAGAGTATATTAAATATATTATATCAGTCTTTTAAATTTAATATTATTCAGTGTCCCTCATTGAAAGAAGGTACTGCCTTTGTAGTATATTACCAAAAACAAAATATATATAGTTTTAATGCCTTAATAGGAGCAATTGAAACTGATAATGAGCTTAAAGACATTAATATCTATTATGTACGTGGCAAGCAAAATTTATTCAAAGAGTTAATAAATATTAAAAAGCAATATAAAAATGTGGTTTTAGGAATCTCCTTCTTTACTACACAATTGTGGATGATAAATAGCCTTGTTAAAGATTTACGGAAACAATTTTCAGATAAAATTATAATAATAGCGGGAGGACCTCATCCTACAGGGGAATCATTAAGGACACTCATGATGGGGTTTGATATTGTAGTAGTTGGAGAGGGCGAGGAAACTATTTGTGAATTGCTTAAAACGATAAAAAGTGATGGAAATTTCAATGAAGTTAAGGGAATTGCTTATTTAAACAAAGATAATGAATATATTTATACAGGTAAGAGGGCTTTAGTGGATTTGGATTTATATCCTCCGTTTCCAGTAAAAAATACACAGTTTGGTGCCATTGAAATCACTAGAGGCTGTCCTTATGTTTGTTATTACTGTCAAACACCATATATTTTAGGTACTAAGCCACGACACAGAAGTGTGGAATCTATTTGTAAATACATAGAAATTATGAAAAAAGAAACCTTGACTGATATCCGCTTTATCTCTCCAAATGCATTTTCTTATGGATCTATGGATGGAAAGACTATAGATGTTTCAAAAATTGAAGAGCTATTATTCAAAGTCCGAAAAGTAATTGGTAAATCAGGGAAAATATTTTTTGGTTCATTTCCGTCAGAAGTTAGACCGGAACATGTGACTAGGGAAACTCTAGATTTAGTATTGAAATATGCAAATAATGATAATATTATTATCGGTGCTCAATCTGGGAGTCAGAGAATCTTAGATTTATGTCACCGAGAACATACAATCGAAGACGTGTTGAATGCTGTGGAACTCTGTATGAATGCGAATCTAAAAGCTAATGTAGATTTTATTTTTGGCTTACCAAATGAATCCGAAGAGGATATTAAACTCACTATTAATTTAATGAATATATTGACTAAAAAAGGGGCCAGGATTCATACTCATGCGTTTATTCCATTACCTCAAACTCCTTTTGCCCAAAGAAAAGTTAAACCCATCAGTGAAAAACTAAAGAAGGTAGTCAGCAAATTAAATTCAAAGGGTTTAGCGTTCGGAGAATGGAAAAAACAAGAACAATTGGCGATTAAAATTTCTCAATATCTAAGACAAACAAGAGACGCATGAACGAGTTATTTTGCGACAACTATTTTCTCACCTTCAATTCTTAGGAAGCCATCTTTTTCTAGCTGTTTTAAGATTTTATAAATCTTATTTATATTTGATTTCAATTTTAGGGATAGATCTGAGATAGCTATTTCTGAACTTTTCAAAAGATATTTAAGAATTTTGCCACGCAATTCTCGGTTAGATCCCTTAAATTTTGATTGTTTACGATAATGGGCACTTCTTTTATTCAATTCGGGGTGAGATTTTTTTAGCATAACTCCATAATCCATCAGTGCATAGTACCATTCACGAGGATTTTCAGTATCCATTGTCTTTTTTACTATAGGCAATAGGTCCTTATCAGATACTGAGGTAACGCCGGGAAAGAAGAAATATATATAGACCCTTCGTATATTAGTTTCAATAAAAAAAGTTGGAATATTAAAGGCAAAAGATATGATAGAACAGGCAGTATTATAACCAATTTGAGGGAAAGATTTTAAAACCTCAATATCCGCTGGAAGAACACCCTTATAATCATTGACAACCCTCATTGCGATTTCC
>Ga0180433_10006243_pt1 | contig 15699 bp, 12 predicted proteins | sample SS_ome_8_FD_132980 | JGI IMG/M metagenome (GOLD analysis project Ga0180433, IMG submission 132980) | Hypersaline lake sediment archaeal communities from the Salton Sea, California, USA - SS_1_D_1 metaG | ecosystem: Environmental > Aquatic > Non-marine Saline and Alkaline > Hypersaline >... | reverse complement strand
CTTTCACCTTGTCATTTGTAGCTCGTACAGTTTGTGTAAAGATCTTCGAACTGCCTTCCACTTTCCCTGGCGCCCGCTCCTCTGGGATCTTGAAGTCGCGAGCCAAGGACGCTTGCTGTCTCAGCGGCGGTAGAGTCTCATTCTTGAGATAAGGCGGCCCGCTAAGACGGATTGTGAGTGTGATCGGGTCGCCCACATTCACGTCCGTCGGGGTGGCGCTAGCAGTCAACCTATACTCACCGGTGTGTCCCGAGAAGTTTGGCGGCTTGCCGGCAATTGGCAATTCTCTGACCGAAAGAGTCAGTTCATTCGATGGTGCGACAAATCTTTTGTACTGTCCCTCACGACCAATACTGAAAAGACTTCTGCTTCGCTCATAGCCTACCAACACCTGACACGCGGCCGTAGCCTGTGGAATATCTATCTCTCCATTCGCATTTGGAACAAGCAGCTTGCGAAATACAAGGGTCGAAAAAGACCTTCCTTCCAGTCTGCCCGATCCCTGCTCCGCCAGCGCTTCAAGCCCGCTGACCGGTACCCGATGCCATTGGCTACCGTTGTTCACGTTCTCATCCGGATCTTCAAAGCTAAATCGAGGATCTGAAAGAATGGGAAGAACAAACTGAACATTGTTGATGTTTTTGCCGAAATAGAAAGTAACCGTCAGCACGACTGGTTCGCCGACATAACAACTCGTTTTGGAGAGCGACATTCTGAGCTTGAAGTCTTCGGTCTCTGTCGGTTTACTCACTCGAATCGTAGTCGGACGAGTCGCCAGTCGCTTTCCGTCAACCACAACCTGAAGAGATGGAATCGTCAACTCACCTGCTCGTTGTGGCGTGAGCGCATACGAAAAGACGTAGCCGCGCTTCACGTGTTCCGTCATCTGGCCGTTGATGATAGTAATGGACTGACTGTTATTTGCCCCACCGCCCAGAGACTGGACTGCAAAGCCTGTCAGCCCCGAAAGATCAGGCTCAGCCGGAGTGTCGCTTCCGTCTATCCGAATCTCAAAATGAAAAGACTCGCCGACAAAAATCTCGCCCCTCTCAACAACAACAGCACGGACCGAGACCTCCCCTGCTTCGACCGTGCTGATAAAGCCCATGATCACAACGCATAAAAGTGCAAGGATCACTTGCCTGGATATGTTGCCTAAACGATTCATACGAAAATTCTCAACACACAACTAAGGAAGCCCCGCAAGCTTCGACCACACATTCTCACATCTTACCAATCTTTGTCCACCGGCTGGTAACCGCCCGGCACGAGGAGTACTCGACGGTCCCGGTTCTCCTTTTCTTCTTCAATAATATCACGAGCAGTCTCATCAGGCTTCTGAGCGGTCATTTCCTGTTGCTGTTGCTGATCCTGTTGCTGTTGCTGATCCTGTTGCTGTTGCTGGGATGCCTGCTGCTGGTCTTGCTTGTCTTGCTGCTGATTGTCATTCTGATCCTGCTGTTGTCCGTCCTGTTCCTTCTGATTCTGTTCATTCTGTTGAGGGGACGAATTCGTCAGTGCCGCCAGCGCTTTCTCAAGTTCTTCTGCCGCCTTCTCCTGAGCCGGATGTGCATCTTCAGGGCGTCCCTCCTTCAACATCTCCTCAGCTGCCTGTTGATCAACAGCGGCCCTATTAACATGATCCTTTGCCTGCTGCATCGACGATGGCTGCTGGTCCGGCTGCGTAGGGGGCAACTGTTGGGACATTTTGTCGGATAGTTTTTCCGTATCCCGCTTGATCTCGCCCTGTTCCTTGGCCAGATCGTCACTTTTCTCAGCGCCCTGATCGGGGTCCTGCGACTGATCCTTATCTTTCGAAAGCTCAGAGCTTTTCTCGGTGGCTTCTTGCTGTTTATCGATCAGTTGCTTGAGCTTGTCTGTGATTTCCTTCTGCTGCTCTTGCTGCTGCTTCATCTGCTCTTCCTGTTTCTTGATCTGGTCAAGAAGGTCTTTCACAACAAGCCGAGCTACTTCTATGTTGTGTGCAGCATCACGTAATTCAGGATTGAGTTTCAGAGCCTCCTGGTAATGTTTGATGCTCTTTCCATATTCCTCAACAGCTTTCTTCAGATCACTGCCAGTCTGCCCCTGCGCCTCACGAAAAGAGCAGTTGCCGATGTTGTATCTGCAAAGTGCCTCCAGGTCGAGTTCTCGTGTCTTGAGAGCTGCATCCTCAAAGAGATCTTGTGCAGCGTTGAAGTCACCTTTGCGATAGGAAACGGTTCCCTTGTTGAAAAGTATGCGCGGGGATTCCGGTTCGCCGGCAGCGGCTTTCTCGTAGGCTGCAATGGCCTCGTCGTACCGGCCGTCAAGATATGCACGGTTTCCCTCATCTACGAGATTCGAGACGGATTCGCCATGTGCAGGTGTGGAACAAGAGACAAGCACCAGCAGCAAGAGTAAGTGCAAACTCCCGAGCACGATTCCTCTTGCATTTACGCAGTCGGCCGCCATCAAGTCCGTCGCCTCCTTTCGCCAACAACACTTTCCACGCATAGAAGAAAGAAGCCGAGAACAAGAAAAATCTGAAACTTCTCTTCGTAGCGATGCACGGTCTGAGATTCAAGCTCCTTCTCTTCTGCACTCGCAACGAATTTCATGTAGACATCGCCGAGATCAATGGTACCCGTCGATACATTGAGATACTTGCCATCAGGTGTAGCCTTGACCATTTCGCGAAGGGTATCAGCGTCGAGTTTCGTCCACACCTCCTGACCCTTATGCTTCAGGAATGTCTTGCTACCGTATTCATCGGTTATGGGAACACGCTTTCCCTGATCCTCGTCTCCCAAACCAATTGCAATGAGGCGAACACCGCGTCGTCCTGCCTCCTCAGCCGCTTCAACCGGAAAACTGTCGTGATCTTCACCGTCCGTGATCAGAATAATATCCTTGTACTTCTTTTCCTGATCGTCAAGGACTTCGTCAAGAGATTTCCGTATGGCATCGCCGATCATCGTACCACCACGAGCAATGCTCTCCGTAGAGATAGTCTCCGCCGCCATCTTGAAGAACCCGTAGTCCAGTGTGAGGGGGCATTTGACAGCTGCCGTGCCAGCATAAGCAACAAGCCCAACGCGATCTCCTTGCAGACGCTCCACGCAGTCAAGGATAGCCAATTTGGCTCGCTCGAGACGGTTAGGGGCCAGGTCTTCTGCCAACATGCTTCTTGACACGTCCAATACGAACACTACGTCACGCCCACGGCGCTCCAATTTCTTTGGCTTGGGATTCCATCCGGGCCGCATCAAGCCAAACACGATCAGGCCAAAAGCAAGAGCAACTGCCACGGACTTCCACCATCGACGAGACTCGCTGACCGACAAGTTGATTCGCTTGAGAAGACCTGCTTCAGCAAACAACTCAAGTGCACGCCGACGCTGCCTGGAGGCGTATATCCACATCGCGAACAACAATGGAATGGCCCACAGCAAATGAACCATCTCAAGATTGAAGAAGCGTACTTCGCTCAAGGGATCCTCCTGAACACAGTACAACCAAGTGTAACTTCAATTACCAGAACACATATCGCAGCTAGTGCCAACGGCGTGAAAAGTTCCCGGTAATCAAGGTACCTCACCGATTCGATTTCGCTCTTCTCCAACCGATCAATTTCTTTATAGACAGACCGCAAGGAATCTGCATCATCTGCCATCCAAAACTGACCCTCCGTTGCATCGGCCAATGCTTTCAGCGACCGACGGTCAACACTCGCGCCCATTGGAATCTTGCGAACGCCGAAGATAGTGTTTATCGATCTCACTCCCTCTCCGCCAACACCAATCGTGTAGATCTTGATGTCCCACTGTCTGGCCAAATCTACGGCCTCTTGAAGCGACCGTTGGCCAGCATTGTTCTGCCCGTCAGTGAGCAGTATGATCGCCTTGCTCTTGATCTCGTAATCTTCTTCCATTTCTTCAGTCTGTTGAGCCAGGGTAGCTTCGGCTGTCTTGAGCCTTGCCGCGGCAAGAGCCAGAGCGTCATAAATTGCCGTCCCGTCTTCACTCCGTCTTTTCACTAGTGTCACGTTTTCCAGAAACTGCGACAGAGCGCCGTGCGCCAGTGTAAGAGGACAGACGGTATCTGGATAGCGGGCAAAAGCAATCATCCCTATCAGATCGTTTGGGCGCCCGGATAGTCCCTTGCCGTTTCCTTTGACAAACTCCTCGAAGACGCGTTTGACTGCATCCAGGCGGGTCAGACGTTCACCTCCGTATTCCATCTCAGCACCCATGCTACCCGAGCGATCAACAACCATCTCAATCGCAATACCTTTGCTGACATCGCGGATTCGTTCCTTACCCTCCTGCGGTCGCGCCAGTGCAATCGCCAAAAGAATCAGTGCCAGCACTCGCAACGCCAGCGGAATCCAAAGCAGCTTTTGTCGAAGGGACTTGCGCACTTTGGACGCATTGCCAGTTGAAGAAAACTTCACACTGCCCAGGCGACACCGAAAGTGGAAATATACCACCACCGGGATTGCCAGAAGAACCAGAAATGCCCATGGAAAATCAAATGCCATCGGAACCTTAGCTCAAATTAAGTCAACTCATTGCGGTCGTAAGCGCCGCTGTCTCTTCCGTTTTCTTTGTCGTATCTATCAAGTCTCTGCAAGTATCAAGCGTTCTTTGCACTTCCTCGTCCGAAGGATGAAGCTTGGCGAATTTCACAAGATCACAATGAGTCAAGAAAGCCTTCAATAGCTCCTTGTGCGTTGGCTGGAGCACACTGCTTGAACCCAACTCCACCAGAAACTCTTCAGTCGTGCTCTCAGGCGCACGTAGTCCGAAACGGTTCTCCAGGTAGTACCGAAGTATGTTAGAAACACGTATGTAGAACAGCTTGACTAGACCTCTCTTGATTAACTCTTCTGCCAAGACTTCTTCAAGCTGCCGCAAGGCGATCACATGTGCCGGCAGCATGATTTCCTCGCTCACTTTGGACCTTCGACGACGCCAAAACAAAAGGGTCAGCAGCCCACCGACTATCAACACACCAGCTCCCACAGCGAGAAAGAGAGAAACTTGAGTTGATCGCGGGATATCTACCGGAGCGGCAATACCCTTTATCTCCAACTCTGACATCGCCTCAGGAAGGATTGATTTGACTGTGATTTTCTGCTCTTCGGTTTCCAGCTTGTGCGCTCTCGGCTCTTCAACCGTCCTGTGCCAGAAATAGAAAGCCATTGGCGGAATCTTGTATTCACCCGACAGAAACGGTTCGAGTTTGTATGTCCGACGAGTAACAATCCGACCTTCGCCGACAAGCTTTGGTGGGGAGGTCTCATAGTCCAGAATGCCGAAGTCTTCAATCTTCTCTCCAAACGCCGGCAGTTCGACTTCGTAATCTTCATCAACGCTCGCCTCTAGGACAAGCTCGACCTGCTCGGCAATGGTGATCTCTCTGCGACTTGCCTTCAGGGAGACTGTAAGAGGGCCACGTTCGTATGTTTCGTGAATCTCATATTCGGAGTCGGTCGTGGCATCGCTCTGCTCTTTCTTGCACGATGGCAATATGAAAACAGAAAGCATGCACAATGCGAGCACAGCAAATGTGCGCAGCAACCCTTTCACACGAAGATTTGCGCCTGTAATGTAAATTTGTCCCGTCATCAACAAAAAACCCGCTCTATCGCCTTCGCTCGCGTGCGAGAAAGAAACGAACCAGATTCTTTACGTAGTCCTTGTCCGTAAGCACTTCGATTTGATCAACACCGACCGAGGCGAATAACTCCTTGAGTCCTCTCGACCGATTGCGTCCCATTCGTTCGTACTCATTGCGAACACCGACGCTGCCGGTGTCTATTGCGATCAATTCACCTGTCTCCGCGTCTTCGAGTTCTATCAGACCGACGTTGGGCATTCGCACCTCCCGAGGGTCAGCGACGGAAACAGCGATCAAATCGTGTCGTTTTGCGAGAACACGCATCTGCTTTTCGTATCCCTCGCCAAGAAAATCCGATATCAAGAATACAACTGAACGCTTGTGTGTAACGCGCCCTAGATAGTCTAGGCCAACGGAAATATCGGTCCTCACCTGACGCGGCTCAAAGCATAGTAGTTCACGAATAACACGCAGCACATGTGATACGCCCTTCTTTGGCGGGATAAACATCTCCACACAGTCGGTGAAGATTATTAGCCCAACTTTGTCGTTGTTCTTGATCGCTGCAAATGAGAGCAAAGCACATAGCTCAGCTGCGACTTCATTCTTTGTCTTCTCAACGCTGCCAAAGCTGCCAGAAGCGGAGAGGTCAACGAGGAAGACAACCGTCAGCTCCCGTTCTTCGACAAATCTCTTAACATACGGATGTCCGGTCCGGGCTGTGACGTTCCAATCTATCGAACGAATATCGTCGCCGGGTTGGTACTCGCGGACTTCCTCGAACTCCATCCCACGACCTTTGAACACACTCTCATATTCACCGGCGAGAACGTCGTTGACGGCTTTGCTGGTGTGGATCTGGATATATCGGATTTTCTTGGCAAGTTCTTTGGGTATCACGGCACTTCCACAGCGTCGAAAATCTGTTGCACAATGTCCTCAGAGGTCTTTTCCTCGGCCTCAGCCTCGTAGCTCACGATTACGCGATGGCGAAGCACATCCGTGCCAATCGTCTTGACGTCTTGAGGCGTAACGTATCCTCTTCCCTGCAGCAGCGCACAGGCTTTTGAGGCCATCGAGAGAAATATGGTAGCTCGAGGTGATGCCCCATATTGGATCAGGTCTTCGATATCGAGCTTGTATTCCTTTGGTGTTCGAGTTGCCTGAACAATGTTCAGAATGTAGTCCTCGATCTTTTCGTCCATGTAGATGTCATCTGCAAGCTGACGCAGCCGAGAAATATCCGTCGGCTGAATGATCGGTTCAACGTCCAGTTTGGGTGCGGATTTCGCCATGCGTTTTAGAATCTCGTGTTCCTCGGTTTTGCTTGGATATGTAACCTTGAGCTTCAGCATGAAGCGATCCACTTGCGCCTCTGGCAGAGGATACGTTCCTTCTTGTTCAATGGGATTCTGCGTGGCTAGAACCATGAATGGCTCGTCCAGCGCGTGTGTTTCATCGCCGATAGTTACCTGCCGCTCCTGCATTGCTTCTAGCAATGCACTCTGCACCTTGGCGGGAGCACGGTTGATTTCGTCTGCAAGGATGATATTGGCAAATATCGGTCCCTTTTTGGTGGTGAAATCGCCGCTCCTGGGATTGTATACGAGCGTCCCGATAAGATCCGCCGGGAGCAGATCAGGTGTGAACTGGATACGCTGAAAAGAAGCCTCAATTGTTTTGGCAAGCGTCGTGACAGAAAGCGTTTTGGCCAGTCCTGGCACACCTTCAATAAGCACGTGGTTGCTGCACAATAGCGAGATCAAGAGCCGATCAATCAGGTACTCCTGACCGACAATGACCTTCTGAATCTCGTTCCGTATGCGTGAAAGAACTTCGCTTTCCTTTTCGACAAGCTCGCCTATCTGTTTCACGTCCAAAGCCATATCGATCGTCTCCTTCGATCAATTGAGAACCACATTTTCGCTCACCGCAAAGTCATTGCTCGGCAAAGACCAAAAGGGAGTCGGCATGAAAATCCGTCGGGGGAAACCACCAGATACCTGCGTGCAGAAAACCGAAGAAAGTCATCTCGTCAGTACAATTACCGGCAGGGAGACCCGCTATTCATACCACAGCCCAAATCGTCAGAACGCTTTTCGCTCATAATTATAGCACGGTGGCAAACACGCGCCAAATATGGCTTCAATCGTGCGGATTCCCTCTGTCTTCCCGACCGGAACACTCACCTCACTTAGGTGTACACAAAACAGGCCGGGACGTTGTCGCCCCGGCCTTGACGTGCACAATGGAATATTCATGACTGGGATTACCAGTTATCTCCAGGCCCCTCCGTGTGAACACTGCCCGACTCAGGAGGGCTACCGCTCCATTGGACAGTATAGTCACCAGTCGTAGAGCACTCGCCATACACACGCACAGTGTATACACCTGACTCGAGAGCTACCCACACTGGCAGCGCCGTCATGGGCCCAATACTGTTGTCTGACGGATCGATAAAGTAGAACTTACCGTCCAGCGATCCATAGGAAGTAAGACTGACTGAAAGGCTTGAAAATTTGACCGCGCGAAACTCGTGATCACGAGTATCCACAGTCGGAGTAATGCTCGAAGTAATCTCCCCACCAATCGCAGGATACCTGACCCGTGATCTGACTACGTACTCCCCGGTCTCACCCCGGCTGCTGCCGCCCTTGATAGAAAGCTGATACTCGCCGTCCTTGCTCAAAACAGCGCGATAGATGAACAGACGTCCACCAAGTCGGAGCCTTTCTCCGTACGAGACTATTGCAGCAGCATCGGGGTCCAAGATCTGAACCTGGGGGAGCAATATGCTGCCGCTATTACGATGCACAACAATAATCACAGTCGTACCCTGCACGGCGTCAAAGATGCAAGTGTCTGTGTCTCCGACGGTGTTGATCTCCCCGTACAACCTGTCCCCCGGAATCATGACACAGTCCCCGCTGGCTACTCCGGTCAACGACAGAAGAACCGCGACAACAACGGCCGAAACAAGAAAGGACAAACGAGACTCTTTGCTCTTTGCTCCATCCATGAAGAAATCTCCCCTTAGCAAGAACTAGAAAGGGCCGAGGGCCTCGTGACCCCCGACCCCAGAATACTAATCATACAACCAGATCGTGGTCACCATATGTCTATACTACCTTCAGTATGCACCTCACCTGATTCCGGTGGACTGCCGCACCACTGAAGTGTGTACGGACCAATTGTACCCGAATCACCAAAGACACGCAACGTGTGGCGACCAGTTTCTAAGCTGACTAATGTCGGGATTTCCGTCACGGGACCAACTTGGCTTCCTCCAGGCAAAACCAGGTTGAATTTGCCGTCAAGAGACCCTCCAGACGTCAAGGTAGCCGAGAACGTGGAGAAGGCAATCGCAAGAAAACTGTGGTCATCCGTCTCCTCGGTGGGATCGATTGTCGCACTGACTTCACCACACATGGTTGGGAACCGTGCCCAGGATTTGACAACATATTCCCCTGTCGTACCCCACTGCTCTCTACCCTTGACAAAGAGAGTGTACCGCCCGTTCTTCATAAGAATATCAGCATCAACAAAGAGCCTGCCTCCGAGAATCAGCTTTTGCCCGTAGTCGACCACTATAAGGCCATCCGGATCTACAATTCGAACCATCGGTCGCAACCGACTGTCTGTAGCAGCACGAACAATAATCTTCTTGACCGTGCCAACGACCCCTTCGAAGTAACAGAAATCTTCGTCACCCAAAGAGTGAATTTCGCCATTCAACGTATCACCAAGCACGAATGCACAAGGCATCGGAGTCGGCGTGAACGTGGCAGTGTCCGTGTAGGTGCTCGTAATCGTCGGCGTCGGCGTCAAGGTAAACGTGTTTGTTGGCGTATAGGTGTAAGTAAAGGTGCTGGTATCGGTCGGTGTAAAAGTATAAGTCGGCGTATTGGTTGCCGTAGGCGTATATGTATTAGTAAATGTGAATGTGTTTGTGGACGTATTGGTAAATGTAGCCGTATGGCTATTTGTGGGCGTATAAGTAGATGTGCTTGTGCTCGTATATGTATCGGTAATTGTAGGTGTATTAGTATTAGTTGGCGTAGACGTATGAGTGCTCGTATTCGTGAAAGTGAGTGTATTCGTAGGCGTAGGAGTATTGGTCACCGTACTCGTTGCAGTTGGGGTATAAGTATAGGTATACGTGAAGGTATACGTATTCGTGCTTGTCGGCGTGTGGCTTGGGAAACTCACGTTTGCGCTCGGCGTTGGAGTAAATTCGATAGGCAGACTGTCAAAGTCAAGCAGTTCCGCCGTAAAGCTCAAACCAGTTATTCCGCTCGCATCCACCGCAGAGCTAAATGTAATCGTGGCCAGCGTACCCGAACCAGTCGATGCGAGCGGGCCATAGTAAAAAGCGGAGTAGGACAATGTCCCGGCCAGATTGTCAATCAGGGATGTCTCGATCAGAATATCAACTGTGTCACCCGCCTGCTGGTCCGAGATGAAACCGCCCTCTTCAACATCCTCCGCTTGAAGAACGTCTGGGTCAAACGTCAGAGAGAACGCAAACTTGTCAGCCCCGGGCGGCGCCACGTCAGTCACGACAACATCAACCATGATCACATCCCCTGCCGTAGCAGTCTGGGATTGCGGATCAAGATAGATCGAAACAGCTTGCGCCGGATTCCCTCCTGAAATAATCCCTGCGATAAGAACAGCACCCAAGAAGTAAAGCGGGGACGAAAAACGCCTGGCACATTGCCCTCTCATCTTCTCTCTCCTTTTGTCACTATTGCGAGAAGGTAATCCATTACATAGAGAAGAAAACGGTACGAAAAGTCCAAAGACTTGCCAAAGAATAGGTCTGGCCCCTTTGAATGTCAAGTACTGTTTTCCCTCTTTACCATTCTCGGAAGATGCGATAAGAAATTCAGTGTATCTTTCTGATTCCTATTCACTGATTATTGACATGCCAATCAAGAGAGTTGACAGATGAGCGACACGCCCACTGGATCGCAGCACGGATCTTGCCACGAAACATCAATTCACTCTATCACTACGCTTATGACCTCGATTCTATTTTCCTGAGTATTGCACCACATTGACGTTTCTGATACTATTCGCAACTTGAGGGGCACATCGTTGCAGCTTTCCGTAGACTCTCTAAGAGCAATAAACTATGAACCAAAGTGCAAAGCAGATGCACGACGCCGCTTGGGTTGAAAGAGCAGTCGTCACACTGGTCGAGAAAATTCTGGGCCAATTCAAGAGTTTTGAAGAAATCGCCATCGTCGGCGTTCGGACGCGAGGAGCTGTTCTGGCTACTCGAATCGCAGATGAGGTTTCTCGTAGAACAGGAGTGTCGCCCGCATTGGGTGCCGTTGACATCACGCTTTATCGCGACGACCTCCATTCGACGCGGCGCATACCGGCTGTACGCGGAACCGACATCCCGTTCAATATCGAGAATACAAAGATCCTACTCGTTGACGATGTGCTGTATACGGGACGAACAATTCGCGCAGCACTTGATGAACTGGTGGATTTCGGGCGCCCCGAATGGATCAAGCTCGCAGTTCTCATCGACCGAGAGTGCCGCGAACTGCCGATTCGTGCTGATTTTGTCGCCCAACAGGTCGACGCCCCCCCAGAACAATTCGTGCGACTTCACCTCAAAGAAACCGACGGCAAGGATGAGGTAGTCATCATCCAGGAGAAAACGGTATGAGTGAGATCGAGGACAAGGATTCCTTCCAGCTTACCGCTCCCCAATGGACGCGAAAACATTTGCTCGAATTGGAAGAGTTAACAGCTGAAGAGATTGTAACGATTCTCGACACGGCCGAGTCTTTCAAGGAAGTCTCGACCCGCAATATCAAAAAAGTCCCCGCACTCCGCGGCAAGGTGATGGTAAACCTTTTCATGGAAGCCAGCACCCGCACGAAAACCAGTTTTGGATTGGCAGCTCGTCGACTGAGTGCTGATGTCATAGATTTTTCCCCAAAGACCAGTAGCGTTTCAAAAGGCGAGACACTCAAAGACACTGCTCGCACTATCGAGGCCATGGGGATTGATGTCGTCGTCATTCGGCATTCAGCACCCGGCTCACCACACTTTCTTTCACGAGTGCTGAAGTCGTCAGTCCTGAACGCCGGCGACGGTGCGCACGAACATCCGACGCAGGGTCTTCTTGACATTTTCACGATTCGCCAAAAGCTCGGCCGCATCAAAGGGCTCAAGGTTGCTATCGTCGGCGACATTCTCCACAGTCGAGTCGCTCATTCTGATATTTGGGGGCTCACTAAGCTGGGAGCCGAAGTAACCGTGGTCGGCCCGTCAACACTGATCCCACCCGAGATCGAGAAGATGGGAGTCAAGGTCGCAAACCACATCGAAGATGTCCTTGAGACAAGCGATGTCATAAACCTGCTGAGAATCCAGTTCGAGCGTCAGGAAACGAATTTCTTCCCGTCAACACGAGAATATACTCGCCTCTTCGGCATCGACGGAGAACGAGCAAAGAAGATCAAACCGGACGCGCTTATTATGCATCCGGGCCCCATTAATCGAGGCATCGAGGTAAGCCCTGAAGTTGCAGATGGACCTCACTCGGTCATTCTGGACCAGGTGACAAACGGACTGGCCATACGAATGGCCGTGCTTTTCCTTGTCACTCAAACAACAGCTCAAGACACCTAAACATATTCGGGAGCTTCCGATGGCAACCATTCTTATTCGCGACGGGCGAGTAATCAGCCCAGCCGACAACTTGGACGCAAAGGTTGATGTCCTGATCGACAGAAAAAGGATCAAGGCTGTCGGCAAGATCAGCGCCGAAGCCGACACTACAATCGATGCTGCGGGCAAAATTGTTGTCCCGGGCCTAATTGATATGCACGTGCACCTTCGCGAGCCGGGCAAACCGGGCGAGGAATCCATTGCCAGCGGATCGGCTGCGGCGGTTGCAGGTGGCTTTACCTCTGTAGCTTGCATGGCCAATACCGATCCGGTCTGTGACAATGAGGGCGCCGCCGAGTTCGTACTTCTGCAAGCTGCACGAGCCAATCTCGCAAATGTCTATCCCATCGGAGCCGTCACGAAGGGACTTCAAGGAAAAGAACTTGCGGAAATAGGACAACTCAGCCACGCTGGAGCTGTGGCCTTTTCCGACGACGGATTTCCGGTCGAAAATGCCGCGGTCATGCGATGCGCAATGCAGTACACCAAGATGTTCGACAAGCCTATCATTGCCCACTGCGAGGACAGGCCCCTCACTGAAAAGGGTGTGATGAATGAGTCCTATGTATCCACCGTTCTTGGCCTCCCCAGCATGCCTGCTGCCGCCGAGGAGATCATTGTCAGTCGCAATATTACGCTCGCCGAGTTGACCGGCAGCAAGCTCCACATTGCCCACGTCAGCACAAAGGGATCAGTGGACCTCGTTCGGCAAGGCAAGGCTCGCGGCGTAAAAGTCACTGCCGAAGCTGCGCCTCATCACTTTGCTCTGACGGACAAGTGCATACGAACGTTTGACCCTAATTTCAAGATGAACCCACCACTTCGCCAGGCTCACGACGTGGAGGCCGTCATTGAAGGACTACGCGATGGGACTATTGATGCTATAGCCTCCGACCATGCACCCCATGCCGCAGAGGAAAAGGAAGTCGAATTCTCATACGCACCGTTTGGTGTGATCGGAATGGAATCCATGTTGCCTATCGCCATCTCCGAACTCATCGAAACCAGACTTCTTGACTGGTCGCAACTGGTGGAGAAGATGTCGGTCAATCCTGCCAGGATTCTCGGGCTGAAGAAAAAAGGCTCTCTCGCTGTCGGGGCGGATGGCGATGTAACGATCATAGATCCGGAAGCTCATTGGAAGATTGACGCGGCTGAGTTCCGCTCCAAGAGCCGCAACTGCCCGTTCGATGGCCAAAAAGTCACCGGACGCGCCGTTTGCACAATCGTCAACGGCGCAGTCAAGTTCACGCTCTAGGCCAATCCCCTATTATCGTCCAACACCTTCGTTGCACTTGCATTTCTGTCAGAAACATGCAAGATAATGTCTGTTCGTTCGGAAGCAGTCCGCATACCACGTGCAGGCAATTTCGGTATGGCATCAATACGCAGAAGCAATCGGAAGCTCCTGGAAGAGATGGGCGATGTGATCGGTCGGTCGCGGAAGATCGCGATTGTCACTCACACAAATCCCGATCCGGACGCTATCGCAGCCGCATACGGGATGCGCTATCTGCTCCTTCATCACTTCAACAAACGCTCAGTAATCGTCTATGACGGCGTCATCGGACGTGCCGAGAATCGCGCGCTTGTAAAGTTGCTGCGTATTCCCATGCGTACTGCAGCTCGTTTTCCTTTCTATTCTTATTCAACCTATATTATGGTCGACGCTCAACCTGGTGCCGGAAACAACGCAGTACCCGCCACTGTAAAGCCGGCAATTGTCATCGACCATCACCCGCTGCGACGTAAATCCATCAAGAGCACATTTCACGATCTGAGACCGAGTGCTGGAGCAACTTCTACTCTCATCACACAGTACCTCCGCGCAGCAAAAGTTGAAGTCCCTCAGACAGTCGCCACCGCATTGTTTTTTGGAATCCGGACCGACACGCTTGACCTCTCTCGTCGCGCATCGTCGGCTGATTACAGAGCGTATAGATATCTCTTTCCGTTGGTCGACCACCGGTTGCTCACGCGCATCGAACATCCAGAGCTGTCACCATCTTTCTTCCACGCGGCAGGGACAGCTATCGACCAAGCTCTGTGTTACGGCAACTTGATCTTCTCAAATCTCGGCTCCGTGCCAGTGGCTGAGACAATTCCCCAGATGGCCGACTACCTTGCCCAGCTCGACGGTGTCCACTGGTCAGCAGTCATCGGTCAAGTAAACGGCGAACTTCGCCTCTCCCTGCGAACCTCCAACACTCGAGGCGATGCTGGAGCAGTACTCAAGCGCGTAGTCGGCAAGCGCGGCACCGCAGGCGGCCACGGTGTCGCAGCGGGCGGCCGGATTGACATCAGCAACACATCCCCCCAAAACATCAAAGGTCTTGAGCGCAGTCTGGAGCAGCGAATGGTAAAGCTCCTCGCCTCAAGAAAAGCTGACCCCATCCCGCTTAGAGATTTGAAATCCTGAGCAGGATTGCGCGGTCACTCTGCAATCGTTGATTCAGAGAGAAGGAAAGGGACGCCATCGTGTTCAACCGGAAACACCGTCTGTGGCTTGCTCTGGCCGTGCTCGTCGCTGTTGCCATCTTGGCCACAATCACCCTCGCCTACTGCACGAATCGACACTACTCCAAACTGATCAAGAAAGAACTCCTTGAGCTTCAAGAGCAAGGCTACCCCACGAAACTTGTGGACCTGAACCCTCCGGCAATTCCTGATTCCATGAACGGCGCGATCAATTTTCGAGAAGCGGCTTCTCTCTTTCAGAAACCAAGCCATATAGAATCACCGCTTCTTTCCGGTATCTCCGACAGGCGACCCGCGGACTGGTCTGAGGAAGAAGCTCAGATGGTCGAGAACCATTTGTCACAGAATACGCCAGCGCTGGAAAGTCTCGACAATGCCTTGGCCAAACCTCAATGTATCTTCATAACAGATTACAGTGCAGGTCATGCGCTGCCTCTGAGTCACATCACTGATTTCAGATCCTTGGCACGGCTTCTGGCGCTCCGATCATCTTTCCACCTGCAGGCGGGCAGATATGGACTCGCTATTCAGGATTCCATGCGCATGGCTCGCATGTCCAGTTTGCTCGAGCAAGACAAAACTCTCATCAGCTCATTCGTTGCTATGGCTATTGAACACCTCGCATACCAGTCACTCCGCTCGGCCATTGTGGACGGAAATGGGCAAGGTGCGCTATCGCCCGAAGATCTCTTGGTTCTGAAGGTTCATCGTCGCATTTCCAATCCGGAAACAGCGCTTGCCGCGGACATGTCCCTTGGAATCGACCTCTTTGAGAATCCCCGGCTGGAGTTCTTCAAGTCAATGCTCGAAGCTTTTCCGTCGCAACAAAGACGTCAGGGTGAGAAGCCGTCCATCATAGAGCCAATAATTGAAACTCTGAAACACATGTTCGATATCCTGGGACCAATCGGCGAAAGGCTG
>Ga0180433_10006242_pt1 | contig 15700 bp, 8 predicted proteins | sample SS_ome_8_FD_132980 | JGI IMG/M metagenome (GOLD analysis project Ga0180433, IMG submission 132980) | Hypersaline lake sediment archaeal communities from the Salton Sea, California, USA - SS_1_D_1 metaG | ecosystem: Environmental > Aquatic > Non-marine Saline and Alkaline > Hypersaline > Sediment... | reverse complement strand
AGGTCTTTTTCTGGGAGCTTGCCACTCTTATAGTAGTTATGCTTCTGGGACACTGGATAGAGATGAGGTCAGTAATGGGGGCATCCAGCGCCCTGAATGAACTGGCAAGACTGATGCCCAAAGATGCCCACAGGATAAACCCAGATGATGAGACAACAGATGTGCCGCTGGAAGAACTGGAGAAAGGCGATAAGGTCCTGGTCAAACCGGGTGAGAAATTTCCCGCGGACGGGGTGATCCTGAAAGGCGATACTTCGGTAAATGAGGCCATGCTGACAGGCGAGTCCCGGGCTGTGAACAAAAAAGAGGGCATGGAAGTCATAGGAGGTTCTGTAAACTGTGAAGGTTCAGTAACAGTAGAAGTCAAAAAGACCGGTAAAGACTCCTTTCTTTCTGGAGTGATAAAACTGGTTGAACAAGCCCAAAAGAGCAAATCAAAGACCCAGGATCTTGCCAATAAGGCAGCTTTCTGGCTGACTATTATCGGTATTTCCGCAGGAGCAGCGACACTTGTGATCTGGCTTTTCCTGATAGATAAGGATTTTGTGTTCTCTCTGGAGAGATCCGTGACTGTAATGGTCATTACCTGCCCCCATGCCCTGGGACTTGCCATACCCCTGGTTGTGGCGGTATCCACATCCCTTTCAGCAAGGAAAGGACTGTTGATCAGAAACAGGGCCGCATTTGAGAGAGCCAGAAACATAGATGCTATTGTGTTTGACAAGACGGGGACCCTCACCAGAGGGGAATTCGGCGTAACCGGGACCATAGCCCTGTCTGATGATCTGGACAAGGATGAGCTGCTCAAATATGCAGCATCACTGGAATCCCGGTCATCGCACCCCATAGCAAAAGCTATTGCAGAAGCTGCTAATAATAAATACGAAGTGTCAGATTTTAGGTCTATCACCGGAAAAGGCGCTGAAGGTACTGTAAAAGGAAAAAAGATAAAGATAGTCAGTCCCGGATATTTGAAGGAAAAAAATATAGATGCCGGGAAAAATAAAGAGGTAGACAATGCATTTTCCCAGGGCAAGACTGTAGTCTATATATTATTTGATGATGAACCTGCAGGGGCCATAGCCCTGGCGGACATAATAAGGGATGAATCAAAAGAAGCCATAAAAAGATTAAAGGACCTGGGCATAAAGCCCATGATGCTTACAGGCGATAATGAAGAGGTCGCCAGATGGGTGGCGGAAGAAGTAGGCATAGAAGAATATTTTGCCGGGGTGCTGCCTGAAGATAAATCCCATAAGATAAAAGAGATACAGTCAAGGGGTCTTATAGTGGCAATGACCGGGGATGGCGTAAATGATGCACCGGCGCTTGCCCAGGCAGATATCGGTATTGCTATCGGGGCAGGTACTGATGTGGCGGTAGAGACAGCCGATATTATCCTGGTAAAGAGCAATCCTTTAGATGTCGTTTCTATCCTTGACCTTTCAAAAGCCACTTACAGGAAGATGCTTCAGAACCTGGGCTGGGCTACGGGATATAATGTATTTGCCATTCCCCTGGCCGCAGGCGTTCTCTTCCCCCTGGGCATTGTATTAAGCCCGGCAGTGGGAGCAGCGCTTATGTCATTGAGTACAATAATAGTTGCAATAAATGCCAGGTTCATAAGAGTCGATTAACCTATTTAAGCTTTTTTCTGATAGATTTTTAACTTATAAAGGATTTGCCCTATAATACTATTATGTATATAAAATAATAGGGCAGGTCATGGTTTGTTGAGAAAATTAATTATTCATTACAGGGAAAGTATCTGGTTTCTTCCCAGCCTTTTTATTGTCAGCGCTATAGCTTCTGCAATAGTGATAACCCGGATCGATATATTATTCCAGGAGCAGTTTTACAGGTCTTTCCCTTCCTTCCTCCTGACCAGCGTGGAACTTGCACGGTCTATCCTGAGTGTTATAGCCACTTCTCTTCTTACTATGACCGCCATAACTTTTTCCACCATAATGATAGTGTTTTCAGTATATTCCTCCCAGTTCTCTCCAAGGACACTGCAGAATTTTATTTCTGACAGGCTGACCCAGATAGTGCTGGGCATCTTCATAGCCGGCTTCACCTATTCCATAGTCTCGCTTCTTCTTATCCGCGAGACCGGACCGGGCACAGTGGTATTTTCGGCTGTATTCGGCATCGGGCTGTCCCTGGTGTGTATCGGATATTTTATAAGGTTTATACAATATATTACCGTATCTATCCAGGTAAACAACCTCATCGAAGAACTAAATAATGAGATCTTTGATACCCTTAAGAAGAATATAAAGGAGATCGAGGAAATCGAAAAAAACGGCAAAGTATTAACTGGTGTCTCTGACGGGATCATAGATATGCAAAAAGATAAATACCATAGAATATTTGCCCCCAGGGCCGGCCACATACAGCTCTTTAATTTAAAAGGATTGATAAGACTGGCAACTGAGAACGGTTCAATGATCGAGACCATAAAGCGGGTGGGTGATTTTGTCACTGGGTCTACTCCCATCTTCATCATCTGGAATATTGATGACGATGAAGAGAAAAAAGAAAAGATGGAATCCAGCATAAAAAAGTATGTCTCTATAGGAAACTACAGGAATACTTCCCAGGACATAGATTTTAGCCTGCAGAAACTTGAAGAGATCGCTTTAAGGGCGATATCCCCGGGAATAAACGACCCCAATACCGCCATACTGTGCATAAGGAACCTGGGTAATATATTATCAGGGATCTGCAATAGCTATACAGGCAAGTTATATTTCTATAATAAGGATGATAAGCTGAGTCTTATCCTGGATAATAAAGATTTTGAAGAGATACTATATTCCATTTTTTATAAACTGCTGAACTTTTCCAGAAACCAGATCTCTATACTCTCATCTGTCCTGGAAGCTATACTTATTATTTCAGAAAGCAAAAATATCAAACTAAATAAGATATTATTCAGTTTCTCTCAATATGCCATAAATGGATTCAATAAAGAGCTGCTTCAGCCACAGGACATCAAATACCTCAATATTAAATTAAAGAAAATAGCTGAATACCTGGATATTGAAGAATCCAGTATCTTAATAAAATGATCCCCGGCATAGAAGCATATGCTCTATCACAGGCGGGAAGGGCTGAGTCTTAACCTGAGCATCGTCAATCATTGGCACCAGAATCTCCACTCATCGCCTGCTTTGGACAGATCATAGGTCCCCGATAATACAGCTCCTCCGCAACCCCTGGCCGTATAATTGTAAGTACCGGGTATCACATAAATAGTCTGCTGGCCTGAAGGGATGCTAAAGCTGTAGCTCCCCGGCCCGCTGATGCTCAGCGATAAGTTTCCACCGGTGTCATTTTTGACTAAAATCGGTATATGGTCCTGACAGGTGTGTATAAGGGTAATCGAAGCAGAGGCTGAGCCCTGTGAGTTTGTTGCAGTAGCTTCCAGGGTAAAAGATTCCCCCTTATTATGAAGGTTTACCTGGGCAATATCTTTTCCAAGTGAACCCATGCTGTCGTCCTTATTAAAGGATATTGTGGGAGAAGGATCTCCGGCAGAATATGCCTTTACTCTATAATAGCAGGTATTATCACCAAGCTGGGAAAAGGCAGGACCTTCAATTACTTCCAGGATTATAGTTGGAGCCATTGATCCTTGTTCAACAACTTCATTTTCTTCAACCGGCTCTTCAGCTGTTTCTTCCAGAGTCTCTTCTTGTACTACTGCTTCCCTGGCTTCTTCTAAAACCATTATTTGTCCCGGGTCAGTGACTTCCATATGGGCAATCCCATCAATTTCCACTATCAGGCCTGTAGCAGAGATGCTTTTTTCATAATAATATATTTCTGGAGCTTCGGAAAAATTTGTCCTATTCATATTATCTATCCAAACAGAGAATCCATCGGGGTCAGGATAATCCTTACCGATATTTATAAATGTGGTCTTATCATCTGTAGTCTCATCATAATAAGTAGCCACAACCGGACCATATACAGTTACTATTTTCCCAATATAGTTTCCAGCTTCAATCCAGGGTATAATTAATATTTCTTTTTCTGGAGCTATCTCTGCTGTTTCTTGTCCACCGGTTATCTGGGTCGGATCGGTAACTTCTATGTACGGACTACCATTTGAATCCAATATCAGGCCTGTAACTGAGATATTTTTCCCGTAATAGTATGCTTTAGGATCTTGAGAGAATTTTTCCCTATCAAGGTCATCTATCCAGATAGTCAATGCTTTCGGTTCAGGGTAGGCCTTGCCTATATATAGAAAGGTTTTTCCTTCGCCTTCAGATCCAAAATGCTTAGTATCAACAACCGGACCATATACTGTTATTGTATTTCCTATATAATATTCAGCATCTTGCCATGGTACAGAATCAGGCAATTCTTCTTCCTTATATGATCCTGTTCCTTCTTCAGCCAGTTTTCCCGATAGTCCGGCCTCATCTGTTTTTTTACATCCAAATGCAATGGATACTATAAAGACAATGACTATCAGAACGATTATTGATTTCTTCATCTCGATGACTCCAAATGGAAAAATTTACATATATTATCTCCAAATAAAAAAACCGACTATTGATCTAGTCGGTTACACAATTGGCTCCGTTTTCTTCTGTAAGTGTCCAGCAATAATAAGAAAACCTCTTAGCTACTAAATTATGATAATTATAGGATATTTTCTTAAATAATAGAACAATAGTGATAAAAGATGATCCGAGCAAAATATTATTATAACTGTACCCCGGATATATTTTCAGTACTGGATAAAACATTTATTTTCAGTGATAGATTAAGAGCACATTATTATTTATAATAGATACTGTCTAAGCGTTATGGTCAGGGTTATAAGGATTTTCATCGGTTAAGGAGATATCAAGATGATAAAGGATTTTAAAGAATTCATTGCACGGGGCAATATGGTCGGTATGGCTGCAGGCATAATTATCGGGATAGCTTTTGGAGCCATTATCAGCTCCCTGGTAAATGATATAATAATGCCTCCTGTCGGACTGATACTGGGCGGTGCGGATTTTTCAAACCTGTTTGCGGTGCTCAGGGAAGGAGCTTCTCCGGGACCTTATTTATCGCTTGATGCCGCCCGTGAAGCAGGGGCAGTGACCTTAAACTATGGCGTCTTTGTAAATGCAATAATCAGCTTCATCATAATAGCCCTTGTACTTTTCTTTGTCATAAAAGCTGTAAATAGATTAAAGAAGAAAGAGGAGAAAAAGGTATCTACAAAAGAATGTCCTTTCTGCTTTTCATCTATCGACATCAAGGCTAAGCGCTGCCCGAATTGTACATCCGAGCTAGATGTATAAGGATGCCGGGACATCCGAAAGCCTTGAAAATAAGTTGGCGGCTCCAAAAACCCCTTGGCAGTACTTAGCCAGTCCTCCATATTTTTAACCGCCAATGATGTAAGGTTAAAAAAGTGTTTTTTAAGGTTTCCCTATAACAAATTCCTGTAAAATATTACCTGCTTCGTGGGATGTCTTTACTGTATACATCCCATCAGGCAGAGGTGCTTCAAAAGAAGGATTTCCTTTTTGCATATCAATTTCAAATACCAGGTTACCTGCCATATCATATATCTGTACATGGTTATTGTCTGCATATTCCCACCAGAATACAAATTCAAAGTTGTTTTTTTCGTTTACCCATACCTGGTAGCATGTCATGTCGTGATTACGGACCCAGGCGGTTTTTTCATGTTCCATACTATCAGAAGGACCGGAAACCTGTGCTTTTCCTAAGTAAATATTGTCTACCCATAAATCGCCAAATTCTTTTCCCAGTTGTCTTGCAATAATTAATATCTCATCAAAATATGGAAAGCTGGTACCGGGATTTTCGCTGTCCCACCATTGCAAAATATCATAGCTCTTTGTCTGCCAGGAACTGTTGTAGGGAAGGATCTCAGTTGTAAGACTGGCTGTCGATATGTTTGTTTTTGAATCGATAAAGTTTATCTCCACAGTTGATTCACCGGAACTGAAAACATTCCAGTAGCTAAAGCTTAAAGTAAGTTCTGGCGAATAAATATTTTCAATACGCTGGCTTATAACTGCCGCATAATCAGGTCCTGGTATTGACGGCACAATTTTTAGTGATGCCACATAGCTGAATGTACCGCCATATGTATTATCATAAAAGACTGTTGCATCGTAATGGTTCCAGCCGGTAAAGTCACCTGTTTCAAAATCACCGTTTGTCAAAAGTCCGGGCGAAGCAGACAGGAAGCTGGAAGGAAAAAAGATAAGGACAATAAACAAGAGAACAGAAGAAAAAACAAACCACTTTTTCACAGCGATCTCCTTTGACTTAAGGAAAAGTGATACTTGGGAGAATTATAGCAAATATAGATTTTTTTTATAATTATTATCAATGATAATATTGAGTTAAGATTCACAGACATATGGCAAAGGATTCACCACGGATTATAGCCCGGCTGTATTTTGCAAGAGGAAATATTATGATTAAACTTCCTTATTTGTTTGACTGATTAGTAAATAATCAATATACTAATATTAAATAGTAAAACACAAAGACTAGAATTGTTATAACAGATATAATATTGCCAAAGCGAAAATCTAAAATAGGAACGAACATTAAGAAGTATCGCAATGAAGTTGGTATTTCTCAAGATGCGCTTTCAAAAAGAGCAGGTCTTGCTTTCCACACAATTGCAAAGATCGAGACAGGAGCAACGCCTGAACCGAGGAATGAAACTGAAAAAAAAATAGCCGATGCCTTAAGAGTAAATATTGACGATCTAATGAAATAAAGGATGATGAATCTACGGGGCAAAGAAGTAAAAAGATTGGGATGATGCAAGTAGAGAAAAACAGGATTAAAATTTCTGTGATTATTGTCTTCTGGATAACATTTGTCTTTTTTATTCTAACAACCTATCTGTCAATTTTTAGCATGTATTTAACAAGTTATGGGTTTTATTCATATCTGCCTTTTCTTTCTTTTTTTATAGGCTGGAAGTTTCTTTTTGTTATTTTACTACAAGCTATTCTGGGAATCATATTGATTGTATTAGCATCAAAGGGAAAGTTTATAAAGAATTTAAAGGCATTTCTTATACTTACAGGAACATCTGCAGTTTTTATTTTTTTAAGTATTGTATCTTTAGCCTGGATCGTGAGTAACCTTTATACTGTATTGTTTGGAGAAAACCCTGATAATGGATGGGTCGCAAATGGTACAGTAATTCTATTTCAATTGGCTTTTTTGGTCGGTGCCATTGGGAGCATAGTCCTATTGACCAGGAAAGATGTATCTTAAATGGCTGGGCTTTCTGGCCGAAATTCGAACTATTTTTAAAGAAAATCCCCACACGGATTTTTAATCGCTTCAAAGCAATTCGTTTACTTGACTGAGACTGTATCAAGGACTAAAATATGGATTTATATGGATTCAAAGGGATTTATATTATATTCACGAAACCTATATGAGGTGTAGCTATGGAAGACCTTAGAAAATATCTTACTGTACCCGAAGTGGCAAAAAGACTTGATATAACAGAAGAATGGGTACGTGACCTTATTGCCAGAAAGGAAATTAAGGCAGTAAAGATCGGGCAGTGGAAAATAAAACCAGAGAATCTGGAAGATTTTATAAAAAATCGTAGAAATTACTGAAGATAATAAATGTTAGATGAAATTAGAAAAAAGCTTGAATTCTTTAAAAATATAAGATACATTCTGGTTAACATACCTGCCACGCCTCTCAGCTTTCGGGCTAATGCGCATTTTGGGCAGGTTTTTTCTCTTATTTGGGGGTGCTGTGGAAAAATATAATAAACCCCCGCTTTCCTGCGCCAAACAAATCGATCTGCTTATCAGCCGAGGCCTAGTAGTTCCTGATCGTGAAAAAGCTGAAAAGTTTTTAAGTCAAGATGTCACCACTGATGATCTAATGAGATGAGTTATGAAAAACTTTATAACCAATAGCAAGTCGGAAAGCCTGAAAAATCGCCTGGTCGAGCTGATCTCTAAAAGCGATGAGTTAAAATTTTTAGTAGGCTTTTTCTATTTTTCCGGTATTTATGAACTCTATGATGGAATTAAGCAGAATACCAATACAAAAATAAAAGTATTAGTCGGTTTAGACGTAGATAAGACCAATAAGGGTATTTTGGAATTAGCTGATACGGATAGCGGAGCATCTGACGAGGAAAAAAGTTATAGATTTTTACAGTCTGTAAGAAATTCTGTAAATAGGGAAGAATTTGATACGGAAGAATTCTATGAACAGGCCAGGTTTTTCGTAGAATTAATAAAAAAAGACAGACTGGTGATCCGGAAAAGCTATAATCATAATCATGCGAAATTATATATATTCAGGCTTGAAGAAGGCCAGATCGGCAGGAAAAACCTATTTATAACGGGAAGCAGCAATTTAACAAGAGCCGGACTTACAACCCAGGAAGAATTTAATGTTGAAATAAGTGATTATGGTTTTGAAGATGCAGAAGAATATTTTGATACATTATGGGATGAGGCCGTAAAGATAACAGAAGATAATACCACTAAAAGAAGGTTGATCAAGACAATAGAAAACGAGACTCTTGTTAAAGAAATCACCCCGTTTGAAGCTTTTGTCCTGGTCCTGAAGACCTATTTGGATTCATTTGAACAAAAGGAGATCGGCCAGTCACTGGTAAAGCTTCTGGAAGATAATGGCTACATCCCGTACAGGTACCAGCTGGATGCTGTAAAGCAGGCACTGGCCATCATTGAAAAGAATAACGGCGTTATAATCGCCGATGTTGTGGGATTGGGAAAAACTGTAGTTGCCTGTTCTATTGCCAAAGAACTTGGGAAAAGGGGAATTGTTATCTGTCCGCCCGGACTTATTGGGGATAGAAACAAGAATTCAGGCTGGAAGAAATATATAGAGGAGTTCGGGCTATATGATTGGGAAGTCAGGTCTCTTGGGGACCTGGAAAGTATTGGAAGATTCGTCAAAAAAACAAAAGATATCGAGATTATTATTATTGATGAAGCGCATCGTTTCAGGAATCAGGACACAAAAGATTATGAATTCCTAAAAAACATTTGCCGCAATAAAATAGTTATTCTTCTTACCGCTACTCCTTTCAATAACAGGCCGGCAGACATCCTGTCATTGCTTAAATTATTTATAGTCCCAAAAAAATCAGCCATAACACTGGAAAATAACCTTGTAGATAAATTCAAGCATTTCAAAGGCATGTTTGACAGGCTGGGCTACATCAAAAAATATTGGGATTCGCCAGACGAGTTAAAAAGAAAAAAGGCGCAGAATTATTATAAAGCCATGGTTGACGGCAAAAATATCGAACTGGACAGAGTAAAGATGCATTCCCACTATCTGGCAAAGCAAATAAGGGATGTCATCGAACCAGTTATTATCCGAAGAAACCGCCTGGATTTAAAGAATAATCCTTTTTATAAGGAAGAGGTTAAAAACCTGTCAAAAATAGATAATCCAAAAGAATGGTATTTTGAATTATCTGAAAGACAATCGAAATTCTATAACAGGATCATCGGTGAATACTTCGGTGAACCGGATAATGGCGGCAAGTTTAAAGGCGCAATCTACAGGCCTTTCGAATACGAGGTAAAGCGGGAGAAGATCATTGGAGAGAAATTAACTGAAAAGGAAAACATCCAGTATTTCCAGCAGAAGAACTTATATGATTTCATGCGGCGATTGATAGTCAAGCGGTTTGAAAGCTCTTTCGGTTCTTTTGAACAGAGTATTAAAAATTTTAAGAAGGCTGCAGCGCATGTCCTGGAATTCATAGATAAGACAGGCAAATTCATCCTTGACCGGGCATTATTAGAAAAGATATACGATCTCGATATGGAGGAGATAGAAGAGAAGCTGGCTGAGTTTGCCGAAAAGCTGCTCAGCGGCGATTACCCTAAAAACAACCGGATATATAATGTTAATAAGTTTATTTATAAGGATGATTTTATAGCCCATATAAAATCTGATCAGGAACTATTTGATACTATTTTAAAGGAACTTTTGGAATTAGACCTGGTAAGGGAAGACCCAAAGTCCGACTGTCTTATAAAAAATATAGAAAAGGTGCTGGAGGAAAAACCGGAAAAAGGCGAGCCAGGAAGAAAGATATTAATATTTTCCGAATATATTGATACTGTAGATTATCTGGAACCGATACTGAAAAAAAGATTCGGTAAAAAACTGCTGGTTGCTGGAAAGAACCTGTCTGCTAATAAAATAATCCATATAAATAATAATTTTGATGCTTCTGCCAGGGAACAGGAAGATAATTATGATATCCTCCTGGCAACAGACAGGATATCGGAAGGCTATAACCTGAACCGTGCCGGAATGGTCATAAATTATGACATCCCATGGAATCCTATCAGGGTAATCCAGCGTGTTGGCCGCATTAACCGAATAAGCAAGAAAGTTTTCGATAAGCTCTATCTGATAAATTTTTTCCCTACCGAAAAAGGCGCCACAATCGTTAAGAGCAGGGAGATCGCCGAGCAGAAGATGTTCCTCATCCACAATACACTGGGGGAAGATGCCAAGATATTCGATATTGATGAAGAGCCGACTCCCGCCGGCCTTTTTGAAAGGATACAACAAAACCCAGACCTATTAGAGGATGAAGGATTCTATACGAAGGTCTTAAAAGAATTTTTAAAAATACGAAAACAATTTCCCGGGCTTGCAGAAGAGATAAGCAAATTTCCTCCGCGCATAAAAGTGGGGAAGAGGTTTGAGGAAAATGAATTGCTTGTCTTTATTAAAAAAAGAAGGATGTATATAAATATGGTCAATTATGATAATAAGAATAAGGCCAATGAGATGACCCTGGAAGAGATATTTGATCATATTAAATGTAAAAAGGAAGAGCCTGCCCTGCCCTTAAGCGGAGATTTCTGGAGATCATATGAAAAAATAAGGATCAGAAGAGAGTATAAGTTTATTCCTGCCAGCGAGCAAAGTCTGGAACAGCGGGCATTAAACAACCTTAAAAGCTTCATCTCAAAGCCATGTGATGAATTGATGCCCCATGTGGAGTTTTTAAGGACCCTGCGTGAAGATATCATGGATTACGGCACTTTATCTGATTTTACCCTTCGCCGAATCGCAAATCTGGAATACGGTTCAGAAAAGAATAATAAAGAAACTGCCGAAGAAATTGAAAGGTTAAAACAGGAGCTTGGCGAAGATTATTTATCAAAGGAAAAGGAAAGGCAGCAGGATCTTTCCAGGGAGATCATTATAGCTATTGAAAACCAAGACACTTAAAAAATATGAAAAATAAAAGAAAATCACAAGAAAATCAAATAGCAATTTATGAAACCGAGGATGGCAAGATTAAAATTAATGTATTGTTTGTTGAGGAAAATCTATGGCTAACACAAAAACTTATGGCGGAATTGTTTGAGACGACAACTCCAAATATAAACATGCACTTAAAAAGTATTTTTAAAGAAAAAGAATTAGAACAGGATTCAGTTATTAAGGATTTCTTAATAACTGCATCTGATGGAAAAAAATACAAGACAAAACATTATTCCATAGAAGCTATTATAGCAGTTGGATACCGGGTAAACACAATAAGAGGAACGCAGTTTAGAATTTGGGCAACAGATAAACTCAAGAATTATATTATAAAGGGCTGGACTCTGGATAAAGACCGCTTTATATATGGTAACAGGTTTGATGAGCGATATTTCGACGAATTGATGGAAGACATCCGTGAGATCAGAGCAAGTGAGCGGATGTCTTACCAAAAGATTACTGATATTTATGCCACTTCTATTGACTATTCTGCAAGCGTAGAAGAAACAAAAGAGTTTTATGCAACTGTACAAAATAAACTGCATTTTGCAATTACTGGAAAAACCGCAGCAGAGATCATTGCTTCCAGGGCTAGTAAAACAAAAAAAAATATGGGTTTAACAAGTTGGAAAAAATCCCCGAAAGGTAAGATCAGAAAAAGTGATGTAAGTATTGCAAAAAATTATTTACAAAAAGATGAGATTAAGAATTTAAATCATATTGTTGACATGTATCTGGATTATGCGGAATTACAAGCAAGTCGTGGAAGACCAATGTATATGAAAGATTGGATAAAAAAGTTGAATGCATTTCTAAAATTTAGTGAATATGAAATATTGAATGATAAAGGTAAGATATCACATGAAGTAGCAATTGCTCTGGCAGAAAAAGAATTTGATTCTTTTCGTATAAAACAGGATAAAAATTATTTTTCTGACTTCGATAAAGTTATCAAAGAATTAAAATCAGATAAGTAGTGAATGGAAGTAAATATTTTAGAAGATATCATAAGTAAATTCGATGTAGATAAGTTTATACGTTTTTTTCGACATAAAAACCGTTCTTTCAAGCCAAAAAGAGAAAATATCGACCATTTTGATGATAAAAATTTCCGGGAAGGTGTAAAACTTGGCCAAATCGATTTTACTGATGAGGGCCAGAAGTTTATTGCATGTGCTTTCAAATGTTCTAATTCATTAACCGAACGTTCCGGCAAAAAGGCTCAATACGAAAAAGCAAAAAAGATATTAAAAGATCTCATTTCCGACGCCGGGATATTCATATTCTATGATAATAACGAAAATTTCCGTTTCAGCCTGGTCTATGCCAATTACCTGGGAAATAAAAGGAATTGGAGCACTTTCCGCAGGTTTACTTATTTTGTATCTTCCGATTACAAGAATAAGACTTTTTTACAGAGGATCGGCTCAGGTGATTTCTCAACACTGGAAAAGATCAAAGATGCATTCAGCGTCGAAAAGGTCAATAAAGAATTTTATAAAGACATTGCCAACTGGTATTTCTGGGCAGTCAGGAATTCTAGATTTCCAAAGGATGCGGAGTCAGAAGAAAATGGCAGGAATATCGCCGTGATCAGGCTTATCACCCGCCTTATCTTTATCTGGTTTATGCGTGAACGGGGATTAGTGCCGAAAAACCTGTTTGAAAAAGAAAAGATAAAAAGTTATTTAAGGGACATGGACCCTGGAGAATCGACTTACTATAAAGCGATCCTGCAGAACCTTTTCTTTGCAACCTTAAGCACCAGACAGGAAGAAAGGAGATTCGGCAGCGATAAAAGATACAATAAGGGCTGGAATAAAGATTATGGCAATCATTATGTGTTCCGCTATCAAGAACTTTTCAAAAATCCCGAAAACCTGAAAGATTATTTTTCCGATATCCCCTTCCTGAACGGGGGGCTCTTTGAATGCCTTGACGACAAAAGAAATGCGATCATGATCGATGGTTTTTCCAGGACTCAAAAGAACCAGCCCATTGTACCGAACTTTCTCTTCTTTTCTGATGAGGGCAATGCTGACCTGAATAATGAATATGGCACAAAAAAGAAAAAGTACAAAGTGCAGGGTCTGATAAATACCCTGTCTAACTATAACTTTACTATTGACGAGAATGAACCGGATGATGCAGAAGTAGCCCTTGACCCGGAACTTTTAGGAAAGGTATTTGAGAACCTGTTGGCAAGCTTCAACCCGGAGACTTCATCAACCGCCAGGAAAGCTACAGGAAGCTATTATACGCCCCGGGAAATTGTAGATTATATGGTCACCCAATCCCTGAAAGAATATATAAAAACACATCTGGAAGAAACTGATAAATTAGATGAAAAAGTGGACCGTTTCTTTAACAGGCTGGAGTCAATAAACCCGTTTTCCAGTGATGAGAGCAAAAGAATTGTCACTCTCATAAATGACCTGCGCATCGTTGACCCGGCTGTCGGTTCCGGCGCTTTCCCCATGGGTATTCTGAATAAACTGGTCTTTATCCTTGGAAAGCTTGACCCTGATAATAAGCTGTGGAAGGAAGCGCAGATCGATGCAGTCAGGAATAGCATTACTGACCCCACTCTGAAAAGAAAGTTAATAGTTCAGATTGAAGAGCAGTTTAAAAGTAAAAACCTTGATTATGGCAGGAAGCTGTATCTGATACAAAAATGCATCTATGGTGTGGATATCCAGCAGATTGCTGTAGAGATTGCAAAGTTACGATTCTTTATTTCACTCCTGGTTGATGAAAAAATTGACAGATCAGGGGAGAACTGGGGGATAGAACCGCTACCAAACCTTGATTTTAAGATCATGCAGGGAAACAGCCTGATATCCGAGTTCATGGGGATTGATTTTGATGATGACAGCACAGGGAAAGACAATGGCCAGATATTTTCAGACCATCAGGAATTAGATGGATTGACCGAGAAGTTCCAACAGAAGAAAAATGAGTTTCAAAATGAGCCGGACAGAAGTGAAAAGGATAAGCTCAAACAGGAAATAGATGACCTGATGATCCAGATATTTGGGACCAAGCTAAAAAAGCAAAAGGCGGATTATTTCAGGAAGCTGGACGATATTAAAGAAAAGTATGCTGCCCTTCCTAATAAGGAGGAGGCTGGCAGGCTTATGGCGGAGGAGAAAGGGAGGCTGTCCAGGAAAGAGGGCTTTGACCTGGAGAAGTTCGAATCGCAGCTGCGGGATTTCTCCGGCAAGAATAAGGTTAAGCCGTTCTTTGCCTGGAAGCTTTATTTTGCAGAGGTGTTTCAGGGGGATGATCCGGGGTTTGATATTGTGATAGCTAATCCGCCGTATGGTGCAAGTATTAATAGAAATGATTTGAGCTTGATCAAGAAAAAATTATCTGATACCAAAAATGCAAATAGTGCTGCTGTCTTCATAGATTTTGCTAAAAATAGCTGGTTAAATAAAAAAGGCTTTCTCTCTTATATTGTCCCAAAATCATTGCTGTATTCAGAACGATGGTTTGATTTAGTTGAAGTATTATTACCAAAAATTTCTTTCGTTGTGGATGTAGAAAAAGCGTTCGAAAATGTAAAACTTGAACAAGTGGTATTTCTATTTGGAAAAACTATTGATAGCTCCAAATATACAGCAAGAAAATTCTTAGATGATAAATTTATCAGGGTAACTCAAATTAAAAAATCGATAGTTTTTAATTACAAAGCATGGATATGTGATGTTACCGAAGCTGAATTGGAAATTGCTAATAATATTAATTCACATTCACATATTGAGTATCTGGAAAATATATCTGAAACAAAAAGGGGGCCAGGATTACAAAAACACCTTAAATCAGAAGGAGAAATCCCAGTATTAGGCGGGAAGAATATATTTAGATATGGAATTAATGGTGTGAAAGGGTATTTATCAACTGATGATATATCAGGGAAACAGAATAAATTCAATTATTTACAACAACCAAAAATTATTTCTCAAAGACTTGTGGCTCACATACAGAATCCAATACCACACATGATAATTATGGCAACATTTGATTACAGTGGGGAAATTTTTAGTGTTGATACGGTAGAGAATACTGTTTTGACCTCAAACAGATATACGTATAAATACATCTTATCAATAATAAATTCAAAACTTATCAGCTGGTACCTTTATAAATTTATTTTTTGTTCAGCAATAAGAACAGTGGATTTTGATAATTATTATGTTGGGAAAATTCCTATTCTTGAGTTGACTAAAGATAAACAAAAACCATTTATTGAGCTTGTTGATAAAATTCTCGCCATCACTAAATCAGATGATTATTTAAATAGTTTTCAAAAACAAACTGAAGTTAATAATTTGGAAAACAAAATTGATATGCTTATTTATAAGCTTTACAATCT
>Ga0180433_10006240_pt1 | contig 15705 bp, 12 predicted proteins | sample SS_ome_8_FD_132980 | JGI IMG/M metagenome (GOLD analysis project Ga0180433, IMG submission 132980) | Hypersaline lake sediment archaeal communities from the Salton Sea, California, USA - SS_1_D_1 metaG | ecosystem: Environmental > Aquatic > Non-marine Saline and Alkaline > Hypersaline >... | reverse complement strand
TGTTGTTTATTTCAGGATTTAATTTTACCCAGGGCCAGCTTGTTTCAGGGTTAATTTATGCTCATCAACCTCAAGAGCAAATAGAGCCATGGAGAGATAATCCGCAATTAGCCAAGGCGAGGGAAGTATTATTAGGGCACATAGCTCTAATTAAAAACTTTGTTCGGTCGGTTGGAGAAAAATCAAATACGGTTTCTAAGTTAGAAATGGATTTGATTCAAAAAATGAATGAAAGATTTTTTGATTTGAGAGAAGAGCTATTGAAACAAACCAACCCCTCTTCTTTTTCTTCTTCTTCACATTCCATACTTACAATAAATGATGCGTCGGAAGTTGCTTTTATATTTGAATGTCAGGAAATAACTGAAATTTATTTTTCCGGCAATTTGTGGTATCAAGACGATTCAGAGACCCAAATAGTAAAAAAGTTTTTTAGAAAATATACTGGGAAGGAAATGGAAATCAAAAAATCCAAAAACCGGGAGACTCGGATATTTTTTGGCATTGTTTTGGGGCTTATTTCGTTCTTCATATTTGTGATGTTAATTGAGATTATTACAGATAATGAATATTGGGCTTTTGTATTCGGACTAATTGCCTTTATTTTTGTATTTGTTACATTCTGTTGGATTGTGTGACCATAACTTAACAAAATAAATGTAAGGGGAACCGCAAGGGCCCCCTTTTTTTATCCACCCAGCTCATTGTTTTTTATCTGAAAATGTTATATAATTAAACAGTGAAAACAAAATGGTTTATACTAACAATAGGTATTTTAACCCTAATTTCATTAGCGGTTTTGCTTTTTATTTTATTTAATATTGATCCTTATAACGCGGACATTTTACAGTTTATTATATTCTATTTAAGCTTTTTTATTCTTTCTGCGGGACTATTTATTTTGGCTGGATTTTACACCAGGCGATTATTTAATAAGAAAAAAATAGCTAAGCGGTTAATCAGAACTGCTTTGCGGCAAGGAATTTTAATTGCTATAATTTTTACTGGATTTTTATTTTTGCAGAGTTTTAGAATTTTGGCTTGGTGGAGTGGCGGAGTTCTTGTAGCTCTGGCGATAATTTTTGAAGTTTATTTAAGTAAAAAATGAATATGGATTTAAAAGAAATAAAAAATGAAGTATTTAAAGAATTATCAACTGTTGAAAATACAGATGATTTGGAAAATTTGCGGGTTAAATATTTGGGCCGCAAGGGAGAACTTACACTAGTTTTACGCTCCCTGAAAGATTTACCTATTAATCAGCGAAAAAAAATTGGAAGCGAAGCTAATAAATTAAGAAATGAATTAGAAAACAAAATAAAAGAGAAAGTAGGCGAGTTATCGGCCTACGGCCGACCAACCGCAGGTTGGCAAAATAAAAAGGTTGATATTACCGCTCCAGGCGTTAAAATTTCTCAGGGCCATCTTCATCCAATAACCAGGGTAATTCAAGAGATAGAAGAGATATTTAAAACAATTGGATTTGAAATTATTGAAGGCCCGGATATTGAAACGGAATATTATAACTTTGATGCTTTAAATATTCCGGACAACCATCCTGCACGAGATATGTGGGATACTTTTTGGCTAAAATTAGCTGATAGCAAATCGCATGTCGCAAATGGCACATCGCAAATGGCAAATAGTCGCGATAGAAGCAATAAGCAGTCAGCAACAGGTAATAAGCTTTTACTGCGGACACATACCAGTCCAATGCAAGCCAGGTATATGGAAAAAAATAATCCGCCTTTTAGGATTGTTGTTCCAGGCAGAGTATTTAGATATGAAGCCCAAGATGTTTCTCATTCCCATACCTTTTATCAATTAGAAGGGCTTATGGTGGATAAAGATATTAATGTAGCTAATTTTAAGGCAGTAATTGAAGAATTTTTAAAAAGATTATTTTCAAAGGATATAAAAGCTCGTTTACGACCAAGCTATTTTCCATTTGTAGAGCCAGGATTTGAGGTTGACTTAAAAGGAGGTCAGTTCAAAGATTGGGTGGAAATTATGGGAGCAGGTATGGTTCATCCCAATGTATTTAAGGCGGTAGGGTATAATCCAGCTAATTGGCAGGGTTTTGCTTTTGGTATAGGCTTAGATAGAATTGCCAATATAAAATATGGCATTGACGATATAAGGTTATTATACAGCGGAGATTTAAGATTTCTTAATCAATTTTAGGAACTATACTTATGTTACTGGTTTATAGTCTTGGCTGCGAGCCTGGTTGTTGTTCTTGGTCTTTGGTTAAATTATCTAACAAATATGATTTCCGAAACAAAATATAATAGAGATTACAAAAGAACTTAATTTTCTCAAAAATATGAAAATTAGTTACAACTGGCTACAAGAATATATTTCAAAAAAATTACCCAAACCGGAAAAATTGGCTGATTTATTAACAATGCATAGTTTTGAAGTAGAGGAAGTTATCAAAAAAGTAAATGATTATATTTTAAACATAGATGTTTTGCCGAATAGGGCTCATGACTGTCTTTCGCATATTGGAATTGCCAGAGAATCCGCTGCCTTATTAGGTGCTAAGCTTTGGATACCAAGTATTAGATTGAAAGAAAACACCAAACTAAAAGTTGATGATTTTGTGAGCATTGAAATAAAAGACAGAAATCTTTGTCCGCGCTATACTGCCAGGGCAATGACGAATATTAAAGTTGGTCCGTCACCAAAATGGCTTAGAGAAAAATTAGAATCAATTGGGCAGCAGTCAATTAATAATATAGTTGATGCTACGAATTACGTGATGTTTGAGACCGGACAGCCACTGCACGCCTTTGATGCGGATAAGCTAAGCGGAAATAAGGTTAAGAAAATTATTGTTAGGAGCGCTAAAAAGGGAGAAAAAATTGTAACTCTAGACGGAGAAAAATATGATTTAGATAATAATATTTTAATAATTACCGATAACAAAGAACCGTTGGCTATTGCCGGAATAAAAGGCGGTAAAAAAGCGGAAATTGGAGAAACAACTAAAAATATTGTTTTAGAATCAGCGAACTTTAATTTAAATAATGTTTACCAAAGTTCTAAAAAATTAGCTTTACAGACAGAGGCCTCTTTGCGATTTGAGCACGGGCTTGATCCCAGTTTAACCATACAAGCGATAGACAGATTAGCTTTTGTAATTCAGAAAGTAGCTGGTGGCGATATAACAGCTGGAGCCGTAGATGCTTTTTCAGAGAAAATTTTACCAAAGAAAATTATCGTTGCTTTATCCAAGATAAGAAGATTATTAGGAATAGAAATTTCTGAAAAAGAAATTGGAAAAATATTTAATTTATTAGAATTTACAGTAAAAGTTAATAGGGGTAACGATGTTCAGTTTATTGTAGAAGTACCTACTTGGCGGATGGATTTAGAAATCCCTGAAGATTTAATAGAAGAAATTGGTCGAATATATGGCTATGATAAAATTCCAGCTCAACCGCCTGTTGGCACGCTATATTCCCAACCCTTAGATGATTTATTTAGGTTAAAGAACAAAATCAAAAATATAATAGAAGGGTTGGGGCTAACTGAAACCTATAATTATTCATTTGTGGGCGAGGATGATTTAAAAAAAACAAAAGCTAATCCCAAAAATTATATAGAATTAAAAAACCCGCTAAGTTTAGATTTAAAATATCTTCGCAGCGATTTAATGACTAATCTTTTAAAAAACGTAAGAGATAATTTTAATAATTATTTTGATAAAATTAACTTATTTGAATTGGGAAAAGTATATTTATTAAGATCTAAAATAGAAGAAAAAACAATGCTATCTGGAATATTAGCTGAAAAAGAAAAAACCGGGAAATTATTTTATCAAGCAAAAGGAATTGTTGATGGTTTGCTTAATAAATTAGGAATTACCGGACAGTGGTATGATAATTTTAGGGCGACTCCAGAATGGTCTAATAAGCTTTTATGGCACCCAACTAATAGCGCGGAAATAAAAATAGATAACCAGGAAATTGGTTATCTTGGAGAAATAAATCCGGAAATTTTATCCGAATTTAAAATCAAAGGAAGGGTAGCCGCATTTAATATTAATTTTGAAATTTTAGCTAAATTGGCAAGCGAAGAACTAATTTATACTCCACCTTCAAAATATCCAGCTGTAATTAGAGATATTGCAATTTTAGTTAATCTGGGCGATAGTGTCGCGGACGTTTTGAATGTTATTAATAATGCTGGTGGCGAGCTGGTAGGGGACGTTGATCTGTTTGATATTTATGAAGGAAATGAGGTGCCCGATAATAAGAAAAATTTGGCATTTCATATTATTTATCAATCAGATAAAAAAACTTTAACCGATAAGAGGTAGATGTGATTAATAATAAGATTATTCGTGCTTTATCAGCAAAAACCGGCTGGGAAGTCCGAAAATAATTTAAGTAAAATATGCCAAAAAAGAAAATAACCAAATCCAAAAAATCCAGCGCAAAAAAACTCAAGAAAAAAGCTGTTAAAAAACCAGCTAAGAAAACAACTTCTAAAGCTAAAGCAATAAAAAATAAAACCCCCAAGAAAGTGGGGTTAGTTAGAACGCCGCGCAAAACTTCTGATTATGACGCCAAAGATATTTATGTATTGAAAGGCCTGGAGCCAGTAAGGCGCAGACCTGGAATGTATATTGGTTCAACTGGTATTGAAGGCCTACATCATTTAATTTGGGAGGTGGTTGATAATAGCTTAGATGAGGCAATTGCCGGATATTGTGACGAGATAGGAGTAAGCTTGTTACCGGGTAATAAGGTAGCAATAGCAGATAATGGCAGGGGTATTCCAGTCAAAAAACATCCTCAAACAAAAAAATCAGCTCTTGAAACGGTTATGACCACGCTTCACGCCGGAGGTAAATTTGGCGGTGCTTCATATAAAATTGCTGGAGGTCTTCATGGCGTTGGCGTTTCTGTGGTTTGCGCTTTATCAAAATGGATGAGAGCCGAAGTTTGTCGTGATGACGCGATACATGCCCAAGAGTATTCGCGAGGAGCTGTAAAATCTAAAGTAAATCAAGTTGGCAAATGTTCTGGTAGTGGGACTAACGTTATTTTTGAACCGGATCCGGAAATTTTCAAAGAAATAAAATTTAGCTGGAAAACAATTTTAGATCACCTGCGTCAGCAAGCATATCTAACTAAAGGGGTAAAAATTTCCATTTTTGACGAAAGAAGAGAAGATAAAGCGCCCAAAAGTTATACATTTTATTTTGAAGGTGGCCTTATTTCTTTTGTTAAGTATCTTGTTCGCAACCAGGAATCACTTAATGAAAATATTTTTTATGTTGAACGTGAAAAAGATAATATTGTTGTTGAGGTTGCTCTTCAGTATACTAATGATATTCAACCCGTTGAAATAAGTTTTGCTAACAATATTCACACTGGAGAGGGCGGAATGCACTTGACCGGGTTTAGAACGGCTCTGACTAGGACTTTAAACGACTATGGCAAGAAAAATGGATTTATAAAAGAAGATGAAAAATTAAGCGGTGATGATGCGCGTGAAGGAATTACAGCGGTTGTTAGTATAAAAATAACCGAACCTCAATTTGAGGGTCAAACAAAAGCGCGATTAGGAAATCCCGAAGCCCGAACTGCTGTTGAGACAGTAATGGCGGAAGCATTTGAGGAGTATTTAGAAAAGCATCCTGGAGATGCCCGAAAAATTTTAGAAAAAACTATTTTAGCTGCCAAGGCGAGAAAAGCTGCCAAAGCGGCTCGGGAAACAGTTATTAGAAAAGGAATATTAGATGGAACCGCTCTTCCCGGTAAGCTTGCTGATTGCGCTACTCAAAATCCTGAGGAATCAGAATTATATATTGTAGAAGGAGACAGCGCGGGCGGAAGCGCTAAGCAGGGCAGGGACCGTCATTTTCAAGCAATTTTGCCTTTACGGGGGAAGATTTTAAATGTGGAAAGGGCACGCCTAGACAAACTTCTTACCTCAAAAGAAATTAAAGCTCTGATTATTGCCTTGGGAACGGCCATTGCCGAAGATTTTGATTTAGGAAATTTACGTTACCATAGAATTATAATTATGACCGATGCCGATGTTGATGGCGCTCATATCAGGACACTTCTTTTGACATTGTTTTATCGTTATTTTCAACCGATAATTGAAAATGGTTATCTTTATATTGCTCAACCGCCCTTGTATGCTATTCAAAGAGGGAAAAAGATTGAATATGCCTATACAGAGGAAGAAAAAGATAAGGTTGTTGAGAGATTAAGAAAAGAAAAGTTAGCTGAAAAAATACCAACCAAAGCTAAAAGCCAGGAAAACGAAGGAGAGGAAGAAGAGAAAGCAGAAACAGCGGAAGCAGACGAGAAAAAGATAAAAGGAATTAATCTCCAGCGCTACAAGGGTTTAGGTGAAATGAATCCCGGTCAGCTATGGGAAACAACTATGGATCCTAAAACTCGGATGATGAAGCGGGTTAGCATTGAAGACGCTCGTGAAGCAGATAGAATTTTTGATATTCTAATGGGAAGCGAAGTTGCCCCGCGTAAGAAATTTATTCAAACCCATGCTAAGAAGGTAAGAAATTTGGATATCTAAAATATTGTTTATAATTGCAATTATCTTTAATGGTTAATTTTAATCATTAAACTAATACATAATTTTGGTAATTAATACTCACAACTAATTTTAATAATTAGTGCTGCTAATAAATAATTAGTAGCGAACATTCAATTATTCAATCTATTTTTTACTTAAACAGTTAGTAGGTGTTGATTGAACAGTTGAGCGTATATTAAACGAAAATATATTTATCAAATAATTAAATATATCCAATAAGTATACCCGATAAATGTATTTGATAAATTAAATAAGTTTTTATAAAATTCAGTTCACTATTTTACGCGATCGCGTAAAATAGTGAACTGAATTAATAAACCAATAATTAATATGAAGATTAAACTTCCAGTTACTGAAAAATTTCTTTGGGACCTATATAATCTTTCAAAAAAAGCCAGTGATTTGTTAGATTTATGTATGTCAGAAAAATGGCATGGGTTTAAGGGGATAGAAGAAATAATTTGGCCAGATATTTATGTTGCTCGAGATCTTTGGGAAGAAAAATATAAGAAAAAAGAAATACAGAGAAAAAAAGACAGAAAAAAGTTTTCAAAATTAATTTATAAATAGAAACAAAACAGATACATAAAAACGTTAAAAGTAAAAGACAAGTGTTCTATCATACTAACATCAAAAGGCTTAGAAAAGCTGTTTACCATAAAGATGAAAACTGTTGATAAAAAAATAAGATCAGATAAGAAATGGCAGATGGTGCTTTTTGATATACCCGAAAACAAGAAAAGACAAAGAGATTTTTTTAGACGAGGTCTGGGGTATCTAGGTTACAAAAAACTTCAAAGAAGTATTTGGGTTTGTCCTTATGACGTTTTGGAAGAAACAAAAAACTTAATTAAACGATATAAACTCGAAGCATATGTTGAAATTTTATTAGTTAATAAAATAGGAATTAGTTAATAGAGATACAAGTTTTTTATATGGGGCTGTTTTGTGTGTTTTCCGCGCGCCTTGGTTTGTTAGGCTTGTTATTATATTTTTTTGTTTGTTGTTATATTTGGTTATTATATCCCAGTTCACCATTTTGCGCGATCGCGCAAAATGGTGAACTGAATAAATAAATAACTAAATAAATAAATAACTAACTAACTAAATAAATGTTAGGTTGAGTTGTATAGATATGTAAAATTAAAATTAAAATTAATCAAAATAAACTAATTAAAAAGTAAGTCAAATCAGTTAAAAATAATTTAAAGATTATTGAGTAATTATATATAATTACTGCGCATTAGCCAAGAAATACTTGACAAGATTTTTGGGGTTTGTTAGGGTGGACTATTAATAAAATTTATTTATTAGTAGGTGACAAAAAAATGAAAAGGTTGACCCGGTTAAATGGCTAAGAGCCAAAAATCATAGATTTTTATTTAGCGGGGTTGACAGTTTTTCTTGAATTTGTTAACCTGATTTCTAAAGTTGATTTTATTATTGCAGAATAGAAAAATATTTTGTAGAAAAAGAGTTAGTCCAGTTAAACGGTCAAGATCCAGAAGTTATAGATTTATATTTAGTAGGGTTGACAGGATTTTTGAGATTTGCTAAGTTAATTTCTAAAGTTAAATTTACATCTTATTGAAAAACTTGTCGGGATTTTGACGAAGAGGGTTGACAAATTTTTAAATATTTGCTAACATTAAAATCTTAAGGTTAATTTTTTGAAAATTAACAAAATTACAGGAGGAATAGGAGGGCGGTATGAAGCCCCTCATCCCTCCTGTAAGGGGCTTCATACTGTTCTTGTATGTTGGTTTACTTTTTGTAAAAAATTAATTTTATTAATAATGCCCTATTTAATGGAAGCTCAATTATTATATTTTGGTATTCGGAGGTCTGGTTTCGGTTTGAAACCAGATTTTTTATATTTATCTTATTCTTATTAAGGAGTTGCCAACTCATTAATAATTTGAAAAAATAATAAAGTAATATTTAAATTAACTAAAATGGTAAAATCTGAAAAAATTAAATATCTATTAATTCCAGCAGCTGGCTTTGGAATAGGCGGAGCATTATTGGCGTTATCTGATGTTATAACTTCAGTAAAAGTTATTGGAATTAAATTTGCAATTATTGTATTAGCCATCAATTTTTTTATAAGCTTATTTTTCCGAGAAATAGAATTTTTTAAAAAAGTTTTTATTATCTTCTCGGGGATATTAGTTTGGATAATTACATTATGTTTAGGGAGTCTTTGGGTTTTTCTTTTTGGTTTTCCAGATTATATTCCTAAGCCCGATCTTTATTTTGGTTCCTTGTTAATATTCCTATTAGCCGGATTAATAGTTTGTATTTTTTATTTTTATGTTTTTAAATTTGCATTAAAGAGTAAGATATGGCCAGTATTTTGGCGGGGAACAATAGGGATTAGCTTGGCTTGTATAGTTAATTTAGTAAATGGTGAGTTGTTTGGCTATAGCTTCGTAGCTAAAATTGTTTTATTTATTTTAACCGGAATTATCGTAGGCCTATTTTTAGGTTGGGGAATATATAAGGGTCAGAAACTTAAAGAAAAGGAGGTTTTCCAAGGAAAAAAAATGGATAAAACTTAAATATGAAAAAGCTTTTGCTTAAAAAATCAACCATTCTAATTTTCGGAGGGTTGGTTTTTTTATTTTGCGCGAATGCTTCTTTTGCTTCTTCGCCACCTCCGGCTATAAATTATGCTCCTAATCTATGGTTTGATTCAGAAGAGCAATATTATCCAGCCAATCCTTTAGATTTTTATTTTGAGAAAAATTTAGAAGAAATTCCTGGTGAGATAGCTAAAACAAAATATGAAAATTTATCTCTGGAGGAAAAACTTAAATATTTTACAGTTTTTTATAGGATTATTGACGAAGGAAATGAGTGGGTTTATCAATACTGGTTTTTTTATGTTTTTAATAATTCTAATTATAGTTATGGCGATTATTTATTTGGTAATGACCACTATGGTGATTTTGAATCGGTCTATGTTTTTGTGAATAAATATACCCAGAATGTTAATAGAATTGTAGGTTCTGCTCACAATGGAACAGAGCTTAATTGGTGGTCTTTCCCTTTATCTAAGGCATTAGATATTAAAGAATTAGAATTTTGCAATAATGAAATTATTTATCCTAATTCAAGGCACATAAGGGTTCTTGTTGAAAAAGGCGGACATCCTAATTATCTTGATGGAGATAATAATGGTCTAGTTAACCCAAAAGACGATCTAACAAGCGGCTCTAGTTTTTATACGATTTTAACAAGCTTAGTTTGGTCTGAAGAAGATAAATTGCATGGAACTAAAGTTGAATATAATGATAAAATTTATAATTTAATTCCTCTTTCAGAATTCAGCGATAAATTTATTGCTAAATACGGAATAGAAAGAAAATTGTTTGATAAATCTCCTACCCTAGGTTCTTTTATAAGAAAATTTAATGAGAGAAAACAGTATTTTACAAAGATAGGGGGGCATGTTACTCGAGCGCCGTGGGATAAAACAAAAACAGTTTATTATGACTCGGATCAAATTTTACCTTTATCTTCTTCTATAAAGAAGAAAACTAAGGAATTAACTATGTTTTTGGTAGGTGCCTGGAGGTATCTAGAGAATTTTACCGTAGATACAATAAATAATATTGGGCATAAAATTAAAAACTCACTTTTATCATTCGGAAGCCAGGTTTTTAATAGTTTTTCTAAAGTAGAACCAGAATATATGGGGACGATGGGAGTTTTGAATTCAGATATTATAGATGACATACTCGGTGAAAATAATGCGACCAGAAGGGAAATAACCGAGAAACCAATTACAAATAATCTTTTAGAGGATCGGTCTTTAGGAAAGTTGTCAGAAAGAATTCCAAAGAATAGCAATTTTCTGCAAGATAATATTTTTATAGTTAAAGAAGTAATTGACGGCGATACAATTATTTTAGAAAATGGTCAAAAAATTAGATATATCGGTATTAATGCGCCAGAAATGCCAAATGGATGTTTTGCCCAAGAAGCAACCGACAAAAATAAAGAATTGGTGGAAGGTAAAAAGGTTCGGCTAGAAAAAGATATTTCCGAGATTGATAGTTATGGAAGATTATTGCGATATGCCTATTTAATTGAAGAAGATTCCGAGATATTTATTAATGAAGATTTAATAAAGAATGGCTATGCCTATGATTGGGCTTATGGACCTGATACAAAATATAAAAAAGATTTTGCTGAAGCTGAAGAAGAGGCAAGGATTAATAGAAAAGGGATTTGGGGTGATGTTTGTCATTTAGTAATAGAAGAAAAAAAGGAGGATAAACATATAGTTATTCAGGACAATAAAACTGGTGGTACGGGTGGAATTTCTTCACAGACAAATGAAGCGGGTCAGGATCAATCACAAATTGATAATAATTCTGAGCAAGAACAGCAAGAAGATTCTGGAAATTCAGAAGAAGGACAAGGGGAAACATCAGAAGAAAATCAACAAGAACCGCAAAGCAACCAAGAAGAACTGATAGAATATAAAGCAAAAAAGGGAGACGTAATTATTAACGAGATTGCATGGATGGGAACCGTCAGTTCTTCTTATGACGAATGGATTGAACTTTATAATAAAACTGACCATGATATTGATTTAACCGGCTGGATTATAGAAGCAGAAGACGGCACTCCAACTATAGAATTATCGGCTACCGTATCGGCTAACAATTTCTTTTTATTAGAGAGAACGGACGAGGATACAGTTTTTAATATTAATGCGGATCAAATTTATACAGGCGCTCTGGGAAATGAGGGAGAAATTTTAAGACTGAAAAATATTGATGGGCAAGTAATTGACGAATTAAATTGTGATAATGGATGGTATGCTGGCGACAATGAAACAAAACGAACAATGGAAAGAAGTAATTTTAAGGAAGAATGATCAAATCCAGGAAATTGGCATACTTATTCTGGTTCTGGTTCCGATGCTCTTGATATAGGAGGTTATTTAATTTTAGGTACTCCCAAGCTAGAAAATAGTGAAGAGAATTATAATAATAATTCTGATAGCGAAGGAAGTAATGATAACGAACAAAACGAAAATGAAGATAGCGGGGGTAATCAAGGGGAAGAAAACACAGAAGAAAATATAGAAGAGGATAGTTTATATACTGCAATTACTGAAAATATTAAACAAAATACAACATGGACTTTGAATAATAGTCCCTATCTTGTTTATGATAACAATGGTGAAAACAAAGAGTTATTAGAAATAGCCGAAAACGTTACTTTAACTATTGAGTCGGGCGTGATAATAAAGTTTGTTAATCCCGGCCTAAAGATACATGGAACAATTAAAGCTGAAGGAACAAAAGAACAAAAAATAATTTTTACCGATTATAATGACAAAGAATATGCTGGTGAGTTTTGTGGTAATTCGGTAGATTCTAAGGCGGGCGCATGGTCAGGTATTTACTTTACTGAAAAATCAAAAAACTCTATCTTAGATAATGTCATTATTCGCTATGCCGGAAGCCGAACCCGACCCTTTAGAACAGGATCTTCTTATTCGCCAATATCTATTGGCGCAGCTTTGAAAGTTGAAGATACAAGTATAATCATAACTAATTCAACTATTGAGAATAATCTTTTCAAGGGAGTTTGGTTGATAAATTCATCAGATTCTGTAATTAAAAATACAGTCTTTAAAGGCAATAAAGAATATGACTCTTTATCTCAATGGAACGACGATTATCTTAGAAATATATCTGTTTATGTTGATTCTTCAAATCCAAATATTTTTGATTCTGTTTTTCAGGATAATATTACAAGCATTTACATGATTAACGGCAGTCAGCCAATTATTAAGAATAATCAGTTTTTGGATAATTTATACTCTATATGGGTGAAAAATTCATATCCCGAGTTTTCTAATAATCAAATGAGAAACAATAATTGGAACGGAATTGTTCTGCAAAAAATTAAAATAGATAGAGATTATATTTTGGGCGCCGATTCGCCGTTTATTAACTACGATTATCCCTTTAATAGTATTATTATCCCTCAGGGATATACACTAACCATTAAACCAGGAACGATAATTAAGTCCGTGTATAATACTTCTGGATTAGAGATTGCGGGCACTCTAATTGCTGATGGAACAGCTAATAAGCCCATAATTTTTACGTCTATTTATGATGATAAATATGGCGGTGACACCAATAAAGATGGAGACGAAAGTATAAATAATCTTAAGCCGGGAGTTTGGGGACAGCTTAAATTCACCTCTTCTTCTACTGACTCTTATTTAAATCATGTTGTTCTCAGGTTTGGAGGCGTAAAGTGGATGCAGGCGCCAATACACTTCAAAGAAGATTATGTTTTAAATGTGGACATGGCAGAAATAACTATAGCTAATTCTGTTATTGAAAATAATACTGGTGGGTGCCAATTGGAAAATTCTAACTCTCAAATTATTTCTACCACATTTAAAAATCATCAATATTCTAAGCCATTTAGCGGTTTTACGAGTACTGGAATTAAGTTAGTGTCTTCAAATGCCTTTATAGATAGCTCTACGTTTTTAAACAATAATCTTGGGCTTTATATTAGTCCGGATTCAGTGCCTACTTTAACTAATTTAGTATTTGAAAACAATATTGATGATGTGGAAGATTTAAGACCAGAAGAAGAGGGGGAACCCGCCGAAAATCCAGAAGACAATCAGGCGGGCCAATCAACTTGTGAAAATTGTGACGGGGAGGAAGAAAATGGATTCGTAGAAATAATTGATATTTTCTATGACGGTGAAGAAGAAAATGAACCGGATGAATATGTGGAAATTAAAAACAATAGCGACGAAACGGTTGATTTAGAGTATTGGACACTCACTGATGAAGCCGAGCATATTTACACTTTTCCTTTCCACAACCTGCAGCCGGGGGAGAGTGTGAGAGTTTACACTAATATGGGAGATTTTAGCTACGGGAGCAATACGGCCATTTGGAATAACGATGGCGATACGGCATATCTAAAAAACAGAGAAGGCGACCTGATAGATAATTATAGTTATTAATATCCGGGGTTTTAAAATTTATTAAGTTTTTAAAATTTATTCAAACTAATTTTTTACTTCCAATCATTCTTTATTTTAGATTATTCTTTATTTTAGATTATTCTTTATTTTAGATTGTCTTTCTTCTTCAATTCAATCCAACCAATCCAGTTCACCATTTTGCGCGATCGCGCAAAATGGTGAACTAAATGAATAAGTAAAAAAATACAAAGATATAAATAAAAAAGATATAAACACAAATATAAAATTTAATGCGCAGGTTCTTGTATACGTGGGTTCTTGTATAAGAAATAAAAGTTTAATACGTGGGTTCTTATATAAAAAATATAAGAAAATAAAAAAACCATCAATTACTTGACGGTTTTTTCTTTTTTCATTTAAGATTTCTTTGTTGCTTTTTCTAAAGCTTGGCAATCTCTGTATAATCGTAAAATTTCTTTATTGCTTCTTTCAAAAGCTTGGCGATCTCTTTGTATCCGAGGTCTTGTGCAAAGTACATATATCTACTGGTTTTAGTTCTGGCTGGACAAATTCCTTTTTCAAGAAGAAGTTTAAGAATCCCTATGTAATTGTGTTTTACTGCGCTAAGAAAGGCCCAATCGCCGTGATTTTGAGTATCTGCCCCTAATTCAATAAGCAGTTTAACGATTTCAGTTTTTCCTTTATATACTGCGTAGCGAAAAGGAAAATCATTATTTATATGAATGTCCAATCCTGCTTCAATAAAAATGGGAATTAACTCCACATCTTCTCTTAATAAATCGGCGAGCCACTCCTCGTATTCATAAGCATACAAATCTCTCTTTCCGGGATTTTGTAATCTGTGTATTACTTCCTTAATGGTTGCTTTTTTTCCAAAAATAGCCCTGAAAGAATATCTTGCCTCTTTACAGGCACCTAATTCCTTTAATTCTTCACTAGTTAAATGAGTTTTCAATGTTCACCTCCTATTTTCATTTAGAGAAAATCTTTAAATCTTTAAATTCATAAAAGTGTAGCAGGTATGTGTGTTTTTGTCAATGCCCGTTTTTATAAAATAAATTTTATCCAAAGCAAATTGACTTTTTAGATTAGATTTGTTATAATGTTATATTGATAAATTAAGTTTTTTGACAATTTAAAAATTTTAGGAGGTATGGTTATGAAAGCATCCTTTAAAAAGCTATGGGATTATCCTTATGGGACATTTTCTACAATCAAGATATTCTTTGAGAATCTGGCAGATTTTTTTCGTCATCCACTGCGAAACATAAAAAAATCTAAGAAGCAAACCACAAAAGAGGATTTCTTGAAATTGCCTCGCTCCGTGAGAATTATAAAAATAGACCCCATTAGTATGTGGTCTTTGGTTCGTAGACAGTTTGAAGGTCAGGAGGTTCAGTTAATGGAAATAAAAAAGAAATACAATGATGGTGATATTGCGGGATTTTTTAATTGTAATTTTTCTGACGGTGAACTTAAGATATTTATAATGAAAGTAAAAATTAAAGAAATTTAAGTAAGGAGGAATCTAAATGGACAAATCCATTAAACAAACCGAAAAAGAGAGCTTTCTGAATTTACCTTGTTGTGTAAAAATTATCAGAATTGATCCTCGTAGTAACTGGTATTCTACAAGAAAATATTTAGAGGGCAAGACCGTTGTTTTATTCAAGGTAGAAGACAGGCATAAAGATGGAGATATTGGGGGACATTTTTACATTATGACCGATATCTCTGTATTTATAACAAAGGTGAGGGTTGAAATGGTAGACGAGGAGGAAGAACAATGAAAAAATATAGAGGAGTGTTAACTGTGGCATTGTTCATAGTCGTTTATATGGTTGGACGGGCGTTTGAAATTTTTCCTGATTATTTTTTTCTTATCGTGGTTTTTACAGCGCTCTTAACTTTATCTGATTGGTTGACGAAACAAGGTAAGCCGTCATGCTAATATCTAAATCAGGAGATTGGGTTAAAATTGTTGATATTCATCCTGATGATAGCTTAAAGAAATATGAAAAACAACTTAAAGAAGGCGAGTTTCAAATATCCAGCATTAGAAAAATCTTTAATGATGGCTATATTCGGGGATTGTTAATTTATAAGGGTATACA
>Ga0180433_10006239_pt1 | contig 15706 bp, 18 predicted proteins | sample SS_ome_8_FD_132980 | JGI IMG/M metagenome (GOLD analysis project Ga0180433, IMG submission 132980) | Hypersaline lake sediment archaeal communities from the Salton Sea, California, USA - SS_1_D_1 metaG | ecosystem: Environmental > Aquatic > Non-marine Saline and Alkaline > Hypersaline >... | reverse complement strand
TTCTTATCAGAAGCACAACAATCAAAGATAAAACTGTATTGTTTATCTAAATTATCCCATAATTCTTGTTGTGTTTCCCATAAATCCCTTTCTGGAATGTTCCCTTTTCCATCGTTGCCTTTTCCTTCCATTTTAGAAACCTCACGCTTTAGCGTGATTTATTTGGGAGTATGTCATTTTCCAAGTTCTTGATTATCTTGTCTTTATCCTCTTTTGATAATCTGTTAAAGCTATGACAGTTTAGGAATAAGTCCTTTATATTTTTTTTGTTTTCAAATTGTTTTCTGATAATTTTCAAAGTTAATTTCATGTCATCAAGGACTTTCATGTGTTTGACTAGATTGTCATTAAACATCTGCTGATTTAACCCTATCCTTGTCAATAATTCAGTCAATTCTGAAGGCTTGTAATGGAATTTATCCCTTATGTCATTAAAATAATCCACTACCTTATTTATATCATCTTCTGATGTTTTCGGATGGATAGTTTCAAATTCGTTTTCGTTTAGGCTGAAATCTGTTTTTGCCCATATTTTTCCATCTTCTCCTTTGATTTGGAGTTTTTTCCTTTTAATCTTGTTATCTCTTGCTATTTCATTATCTTCTTCTGCATAATGAGAATTTACTTGTTTGACTGATTTTATGATAATCCCCAGCTTATCGCTTAGTTTATAAAAGAATTTCTTGAAATATATCTTGCTTTTTATATTAGCCTCCCATGTAGATCTTCCATAAAAACTCTGTTTTGAGTAGATTTCTAGGCTATTTTTGTATAATCTTATCTTATTTCCATGAAAATACATGGATTTTTGGGATTTTTGATAGTTATTATCCTTAAATTTTAGCTGTAAATTAAATTCTTGGCCGTGCAACCTTATGATTTTTTTGGTTGAGGGTGTGAGGGTGGTTTGAGTTTTAAACCCCTTATAAGAACTGCCAGAAATCAGGCCTTTTTCCTTGAGTTTTTTAAGTATTTTGTATGTTGCTTGGAGGCTTGTTTTCCGTCTAAAAGCTATCTGTTTAGGCTGTAATCCTTTCTTAATTAGATCAAATATTTCTTTTTCTGTTTTTGACACCATTGGCTAATCCCTCCCCTGACTTTAAACCTATTTTCAACCTCTTTTCAAAGTAGAAATATCTAGTTTTATTTAAAGCTTCACTTTAACTTGAGAATAAGTGTTCCATAGGAAATGAAGGGGATAGGGGCGTTTATAGTCCGCCCCAAAAGACTTTATGTGGTGTGCTAAGTCATGAAGCATAATCAAAATCTTCTTCTATCTTAAATTTGATGCTTCTTTTGTCTGCTAAGATCCTTATTTGAGTAATTAAGTTATTTCTAATGAAATCCTCTTGCAAACATAATGTTTTGGTGTCTATCATCTATTAAGAATTGTTTGTAATTTATCTATAAAAAGTTTTCTATTTAAATATTAAAACCTCTCCCCGAAGGGAGAGGCAAAGAGATAGCCTGTTGGCGTATGGTGTGTTCAGAAAAAACATCAATACATATTTATCAGTCTTTTTAAGTCCTCTTGTGCCTTTTTCATCTTTTTTTGTTTTTTAGGGGAAGGGGGGGTTGTTATTTTCTTTCCCATCTTTGTCAATGCTTTTCCTCCAGCTTCTCCGAAATCAGCAATCTTATTTAAAAAGGGGTGTTTTTTAGCAAAATGTTTTGTTTTTTGCTGTTTCTGGATAGCTGATATTTGGCTCTTTAGATTTTTAATTTTAGCTTCTTCTTCCTGCTTTGACTTTAATTGTTTCAGTTGTTTTTCTAGTTTTTGGGTTTCGTTCATTTTAAATATTACCTATTCTCAACATATCTTTTTCAAAATTACTCATTGTCATTTCTTCAAGAGGATGTAATTTTTTTCTTTTTCCTGCTGATTTTCTCATTAAACCCTTTGCTTTTCTTCTTCTTCTTATTTCGGCTAAAAGGTTCTTATGGATTTGTTCTGTTTTAGGCCTTCCTTGTTCTCTAACAAGCCTTAAATCACTAAGAATATCTTTATTGCTCATTTTCTTCATAACTTCTTTTAGTGAAGAACCTTTCATTTTATCTTCCTCCTCTCCTTATCAATAAGTCTTTTAACTATTTCAGCATAGCTTTCCCTCTTTGTAAGTTTAATCTGCTTTAGATCTTTTAAAAGAGCCTTTGGAACTCGCATCATAGTTTGTTTATTCATTGTATAACAAAGAAAAGCATAAGAATTATATAAAGTTTTGGATACGAATAGAAAAAAAGAAAAAAAATAATTGAAAGGAAGCTGTGTCCTTTCAGGCTTTATGCTGTTCCCATTTTTCCTGCCCCTTTGACTTTTCCTCCCATCAGGCCAGAACTTCTTATAGCTGTGATGATTATTACTGTAAGTAAAATCAATACAACCATTGCAGTTATGACGATGAATAGCGGGAACCAATCGACTGTGCCACTAATACTTGTTGTGGTGTCATTTACGACACTTACTGATTCTCTTGCTAAGTCGTATGTGTAGTCATAGGATACATTCCAGTTATATCCTCCAAATGTGGTTGTTGCGTTTGCTATATGACAATTAGTTTGCGTATAATTTGCAGAAGCAATAGCCACCCCATCTGAAGCATTCCAAACTCCTGTCAATGTGCAGACAACATTTCTAAGATTTACAACAGAGAAATCTTCTCCTGTATCATCTACAGTAGTCAATGTTTCGTTATCTACACTCAAAGATGTGGGATCATACATTATGGAACTATCCATAACTTCGCTGTTCATCAAGGCAAATATCATTATCAATAAGCCGATAACAAATATCATAGTGACAACAGACAATAGAACAGTCAATCCAGCAGTTCCTTTATCGGATTTCATGGTTTAACTTAAACCCTATACGCCAAGCATATAGGGAATAAAGTTAAGCAATCTGCTTACGCAGAGCCTCCTCCCATCAGGCCAGAACTTCTTATAGCTGTGATGATTATTACTGTAAGTAAAATCAATACAACCATTGCAGTTATGACGATGAATAGCGGGAACCAATCTGTAACTCCAGAAATGCTTGTTGTAGTGTCGTTGATGATGCCAATAGATGTAGTGTCAGTAGTTGCATCCTGTAATTCTCCTCCCATCAGGGCAAAGATCATTACCAGAAGTCCAATGACGAATATCATAGTGACAACAGACAATAGAACAGTCAATCCAGCAGTTCCTTTATCCTTTTTTAGATTGCCAAACTTCATTTATTTACACCTCCTTCCTGTTATTAAGAATCAAGAGGGAACCCCTCTTATAGTAAAATAGAAAGATTTGGTTATTTAAATATGTTGGGATACGAATTGGATACATGGATACACTTAGCTTGTAGTCAATAAAGTAAGGGATCCGATTATCGCAACGGCTATAACAACACCTAATGTAACTCCTGTAATTATATTTCCAGCCCAGAATAACATAGCAACAATAAAACAAAAATATCCTGCAACCGCCAATGCCTCCTCAAAGCTGTCCCTTGCCTTGTAATATCCAATTATAACTATAATATACAATCCTATCAGGACTAAATTAGAGAACCAGCCTCCTGTTACAGAATTTAAATAGGCAAAAATTCCTGTCAGAGAGGTTACATCCATTGATGAAGGGTTTGCGTAAGCCATTATTTATTACCTATTATAACTTTAGCATATTTTCCATGTTTATAATTTGCTTTTCCTATTTTTATTCTAATATCTTTTGAAACTTTATGTCCCTTTTTAAATCGTGTTTTAATTCCAGCATTGTGGATTGTGTTATGACATTTAAGGCATAATACTTGAAGGTTTTGAAGATTATTATTTCGTCTATTATTATCTATATGATGGATTACTAATTGCTCTTTTTTTCCACATATTATACATTCTTTTATTTCAAATCCTCTCCTGTATAACATTATTCTATAAATTCCTATTCCTCCTTTCCATTTATAGTGATTTTTTTCCTGAATTTGAGGCATACTTTTTCCTTTATTATAGGGTATTGTGCCTTTTATAAATTGTCCTTTGTTATTTCTTTCTTTTGTCATTTTAACTTCCCATTTTTACAAGACGCCAAATTCCGAATATTCCTGTCAAAATCAACAATCCAAGCATTACATTTATAACAAAGACTGGAATATGCAATACATCAATCATCACATTTGCTATCAATGTAAATGGCAGGATTATCATCAAAAACATTGCTTTTGCAATGTCAAATATCCCTGTCACTACAACTCCCGCAACAGAACTCCAAATACTTTGTTTTTCAAAGTTTTCCCTTAAATTTTCTGAAGTATCTTGGACTTCATTGATTGAATTGTTAAATCCAGCAATGCTTAATGAACCTCCTGCAACTTGAGAGGTGTCTTTATTATAAGTTTGTCCGAAATTAACGACTGATGTGAGGATTAATAGGCTAAATAAAGATGTCAGGATAAATCCAAATATCAGTTTTTTAAATCCTCCTTCTTCAGTCATTTTTCTTCTTTATTACCTTATAGATAATAATGCCTCCTGCACATATTATGGATATTATTGAAATCCATGTTAAGTCTATCAACATAAGGATTCCCATCAGGAATAACGCACCGCTTATCACTATAATCAATGTTATTCCTTCTGATATAGCCATCAATCCCAGCCCCATGATTAAAAATGCTGATAATATTGCCCCAGTAGTCCCAAAGTAATCTTGGGCATCATAAGTAAAATCAACCCATTGAGATTTGACAAAATTTCCATTGTTATATATTGCTGTGAAAAATGTTGTATTGCCATATACTAATGGGACTGTTAATTCAATATTTCCACTAATTGCTGTTAAAACTGATGAATTTATTAATGTTGGTTCATTGTTGTTATAACTATATAATGAAAAGTTTATTGTGTTTGAAACATTGGATGTGAATGTAAGAGTTACTATTCTTGTGGTTTTATTTGATGTGATTGAATAATAAACCCCATCATCTGCTTCCCAGTCTGTTGAAAAAGGAGTAAATTCATCACTAACATCCAATTCAATCAGGCAGGGAGTTGAAAGGCATTTTGCATTATATGTATCAGAAACATATATAGTTTCCCCATATTGAGTAACCATAAAGTAATATATTGCATCCTCTTCAATTAGATGAACATGGGTTTCTCCATTGTCATCCTGTTTAGATCTTTCCACTTCATAGAAAACCCCTCTTCCTATATATTTTCTATAAGTATGGATTATAGCATCATCAACTGAAAGGCCATATTCATCAAAAAATTGAAAGAGGAATGTTGTGCTGTCATCCAAAGGCAGATCATATAAGGTTACATCACAAGATGTGTGATTGTTGAATTGGCATGATTCGTTTAAAACACCATTATCTAAATACCAAAATTCATGAACATGGTCATCTGCTATGTAACTTGCTGTAATGTCTGCTGTGAGTTGAGAGTTGAATATAGATATGTTATTAACGCATACTAGGAGATTGTCTGAATTTGTTGAATTAAACAATGTTGTGAGTGTTCCCATATTATTAGGAAGCAATATTTCTAATTCCACTTCAATAGTTCCATTAAGGCTGGATAGGTTATTTTCACTTACTAAGGTTAAATTTAATATTTTCTCTCCAACGGAGCAGTTTGTGAATTGCAGATCAATAACGATCTGATTCTGAACATCTGTGCTTTCATAACTGCCTGAAAGATTAATATACCATGAATGATTGACAATTTGAGGGGAATTGGTTATGCTTGGGGTTATCGCATAGGAATATCTGTGTGTATCTCCATCAAGCCCTATGTATGTAGCTGTATAATTTGTATAATTCCATTGTAATTTTGGAACAAAAACATTGGTTGGTTGGCTTCCTGTTATGTTTAAATAAAGTGTTGTCGGTAATCCATTAGGAACAACTGCTTGATATGATTCAGTAACATTTACAGAAAAGAAAGTATAGTTTTGAGTAACAATATTTAAATCCCCTATTGAGTTAAACTCTAAAATGTCTTGATCTGTATTAATTATGACTTCTATTTGTTTATCATTGATTCTATTAAATTCTACATCATAAGGATAAAAGTCAATCCAATGTTCATTTACAATAAGCCATTTTTTATATATAGTATCAGGGGCATTGATTATTTCAATCTTTTTGTCGGATTCAACGATTAAATTATAGTATTGCTGTTTTTTATGAGGCTCAAAAGAGAAAGTATATCTGTCTTTTTGCCTTTTTGATTTCCAGCTATCAAATATACTGCTTTCTTTTTGATATATCATAACATTTCCTTCTTTATAAGGGTGTTTGAATCTGTATTGAATGTAATCATTAAACAATCCATTATTTACTTCATAATCTCCTAACAATTCCTTCGCAGTATGCCCATCTGCCACTCTTATACTAAGTTCGTGATGCCCTGCTGATAGGGTTGAAATATCCTGTGATAGACTAAGCTGGTATGTTGTAGTGTTTAGATTAGAATTATTCACATCCGCCCCATCAATGCTTATATTATAAGAATGTAGCATAAAATTGTCTGAAAAGTTTATTTTTGCTGTCAATGTCTTATAATAAATAGTATCATTGATGAAATTGGCTGTTATTGTCGGTATGGCAGTATCAATATAGAATAGGTTTTCAGAAGTGTTACTGTTATCATCTCCGAAGCCAGTTGCGTTATAACAACTGATTAAATAAGTATATGATCCATCAATATTTGTGTAATTCAATTCAACAAAAACATTTTGTCCTGCTGAATATCCTTTTGAGGAATTTAAAGAACCATTTATATAATAAGAGCAGTTAAAATCATATTTTGCATCAACAGAAACATTAAGGCTTACTGGTGTTGTAGCAAATTGAGTGTTGGTCGCAGGATATGAATCTGAAAGATTAAGGTTTTTTTCAAATGTTCCATAAAGCCCAAAGGATAAATCTCTATTTACATTATGGGATTGCCACCCGCCACCCGCACTTGTTTCATAAGAGGCATTTCCATCTGTATAATTGTTGCTCATAGTATGCCCCATTATAAATTGTTTGGATGGAACGCCTAATACTTGGTCATTTCTTAATACAATCCAATAAACTGTGTTTCTAGAAATACTTGCACCATTTATAAATGTATGATTAACAAAAGTATTTCCTGCTATTGCTGTTGGATCTATAATTACATAAGCCCCATTATTAACCATATTTCCAGATGGTTCTCCTGCATTATCTGTTTGGATAGATATATTCCAATTTCCACTAGGGTTATTCGATTTAGTTCCATATCTTAACTGGATTTTTGTTATGTTTGCATCATAACCATATTCAAAACTTTGGGCTTGTTCTAATCTATTTGCACCATTTCCATCAGAGCCGTAATTCCAAGCATCATCTTGTGCTTCGGAATCATATCCTGTGTTATCAATCAGTATTTCTTCTGCAAGAACTATATTACTCAATAAAATCAATACAGTAATCCATATTAATATCTTTTTATCCATAGTATGCAGTTTCCTCCTTCGAGCCTAATCTTGAAAACATTATTATTGCCCCGATTATCCCTATTATCGCAACCCATAAAGGCAGATGAGATAATACAAAGTTTGCCCCTGTGAATTGGACAAAAGTTGCTGATAATGTCGGATTTGTTGCAATCTCTTCATACGCATTGGATATTCCGACTGATACAATGATTGCAATTATCATTACAAGTATGTATGGGAAGAAAAATACTGGTTTGGTTGTTACTAGATAAGAACCGACAAAAATGCTTATTATCATACCTATTATTATCATTATTGAAATCCAATATAAAGTCTGGAAAGAGGTTGGAACATCTCCATAGGTGTCATCTATTATAGCAGTATGATTTACTTCTGCTGTGGACATAGAATCCATTGTTTCGTGAAGTCTTGTTTCTGTAATATCTGACAGATAGATAAATATCCCTGAAACTGCAACTATGACAAATGTAAATATCATAAATATGAATAAATCCGTATATCCTCCTTTTTTATTCAGTCTTTTCATCTTCTTTTGTCCATCCTAATCCTTATATCCATCTTGATATTCTTGATATTTTTCTCAAAATCACTAAAAATATCAAGTTTTACAATATCATCAGTTATATCCCTCAATGATTTTTCAAATCCGTTTTCCTTGAATTTTTGCTGAATTTCTTTTAATTTCTCCCTGAATATTGGGGAAACTTGAAGTGGAACTCTTGATTTCATCTAAACAATTCCTCTATTTCCATATTATTCTTATTCCTGATATATTGGTATATGTTTTGGAACGTTAAAAGGTTAAATCTTGCTCTTTTATCTATTTTACCGAATAATGCCCATCTGAAAATATTGATAATCCTGCGTATCATTTTCTTCTACTCCTCTCAACTGCCTCATCATAAGGTATTCCTTTTTTAATCATCCTTTCTATCTCTTTGATTTTTCTCATTTCATAAAGAGTATATATAAATGACAATAAAACAAAAGGCATAAGGAATACCATCAATATCCTAAAGATTATATGGAAAAATCCTCCAATAAATGTGTTTGAAGTGATGAAATCTGTTGCCATCTTCCAAGCAATGAAGCTTATTGCTATTAATAGCAGATAAACAAAGCAGATGTAAGCATATCTTAACCAAATAGAATTTGCTCTTTTAACTCCAATAATTCCTGCTGTTATGCCAGTAACTATTATCATCAGAAGAATGATATAAAAAAAGGCTGTTGCGGTTGAAGGAATCTCTCCATTAGGTGTTACCCTAAAAGTAAATGTAGAAAACCCATCTCTTGAGCCTTCGCATAGGATATTAACAGTATAATCTCCCAATTCTGATGTTTGAGAAGAATTTAAAGAGTAATTATAATAGTTTGTATTGAAAGTCATATTTTGGTATGATATTAATATCTCTGTATCAGGATCAAAGATTGTTATCTGGCAAGTAGTTGAGTTATTGCAAAAAGAGTTATTTTCATCAAAGCAGGGAATATTGATACTTGCTGGTTGGTCTTTTTGGAAGATAAAAGAGGGACTTGCAAATACTAAAGATAGCAACATAATTCCCATTATCAGATAAATTAATCGTTTTGCCATGTTATTATTTGATCTAATTGGACATAAGGGGACTGGAATGGAACAAGGACTAAGCTTATTATCCTTAACAATCTATTTTTAAGGAAACAATCCCCTTCTCCATCAATAATACAGTTATGTATATCTTCTAGCCATCCATGTTCTATAACAGTCAATCCTCCTCCGCTTCCTCCTGCATTTTCAACAAAAAAACTTGAAACTAAGTGTGCATTTGCAACAGCATTAATATCAACATCAGCAAAATAAGTTCCTGCATTTGTTATATTAAAAATCTGCGTATAAACACCGTTGCCCTGCTCTGTCATAATACTGCTATTAACATAATCCCAGTTTTCATCATAAATAGTAACATTATTCAGGGCATTTAATACGGGCTCTCCATCAATGTTATGCAGATCAATGGATATTCCGCAAGTGTCATTTACAACGCAACCAGATGTTGAAATCCTATAATTAGGCTCGAAGTTAAATGTTACATTCGCAGTATAATTTCCATTGCTGACAAAAGCTGTTGGAACGTCAGCCGTTCCAGATACATGAGAAACCTTGAGGTTATGCGAATAGTTAAAGATATTATTTCCACCGCCCTGAAAGATAGTCTGTGGAATCCACCTATCTGTAACATACCCTAAACTATTGGTAAGTCCAACAGCATCGCATTCGCTATTGTTATTATTGTATGCACACATAAAAGCATCTGCAACACCCAATCCCAAAGCCTCATGTTGAGCATAGAGATTAGTAAGCCAATATTTCTTAACCCAATTAGTAAGATTACTGCCACTCGTATCCCCACAAGTGTCTAAAGATGCTCTTGAACTGCATACTTGAACATTAGTTGAATCAAACTCATCAGATATGTTATAAATCTCAATCTCATTATTATCCACTACTATCTGTGCATATAGGTTATGAGTGTCGCCACCAGTAAAATTCATAATTGGATTTTGTATTTTTGCTTTTCCATAGACAGAACGGATTACAGAAGGGTTTGAACCATCACTCCAATGAGAATAACTGGTTTCAAAATATGTATCTGTGCATAAAAAATCATCAGTATAACTGTTTATCAAAATCATATTCCCAACAGGCTGTTCTCCAGAAAAAGCATTTCCATAAATATAAGAACCATTTATTATAGTTCCATACCCTCCATTATTATAGAAACAACCAGTTCCAGTCGTTGAATAAACAGCAGAGCAATTCAAGGTTTCATTCTCCATATAAGTAAAATGCCCAACATTATAAACAGCAGGTTGCCCATAACTACCAAAACCAACCCAATAATTATTATAAAGGTTAACATTGACCGTATCAAGATATAGTCCAACTAATCCAGTAGGATTTGATTGTGCAAGAGCTTCTGGGTGCAAAACACAACGATTATTAGAAATATTAAAAGTGTTATCCCCATCCCTTGCACCCCGAATGCCCATACAAGTTCCGTCAGAAATCTCAAAATAATTATTTGATATTGTATAATTTGGAGAATAGGTGTCATCCCAATAAATATATAAAAGGCTGTAACCAATTCCGCCACCGCTATCATTTTTCCCCAAAAACCTATTATTATCAATAACCATATTCCAGGGATAATAAAGCCACACCCATCTGTAAGCACCATTTGTATATGTATTTATATCTGTAAAATTATTGTATGTAAGATAACCTTCCTCATCTCCACCATAATTTTCTCCACTCCACTTTAAATAATAATATCTGCTTCCCGCAGTAAAATTATTATAAGATATGTTCCATATGCCCTTTCCAGTAGTTTCCTGCCGAACATCTATAAAAACTACAGAACTGGCAGAATTAACATTATATATATTGTTATTTACCATAGTGAAATTAACTGGATAAGGATTTGTCGTAAATTGTATAAATTCATCAGTGTATTCATTTCCTTGATAAAGGTTTAAATTTTTGATAACTATATTATTTAAATTTCCCGCACCATAAAGAGCAGTAGTTGTCCCTGCGCTAGCATTTAATTGATACCCTGCACTTCTATTCCCATCTAAAGTGACATTTGTTTGAAATGTAAAACAAGGGTCTACATTCATAATAAAGCTATCATTAATAACATAAACATCATTTGCAAGTAAAACTTGGCAAGAGTTAACGTAAGTTAATCCATAAACAACACCACTACAAGCTATCATTATCAGCACTCCTAACAATAGTTTTATTAGTTTCATAAATATTTCCCCTGCACATACCTTAATGGGTTTAGCAGTCCCCTTTCTCTTCTTGGCTGTCCCGCATTATTAACAACAACCCCTCCTCCCAACTGTGCATTGGTTGAAGTTGCTTGTGTTACTTGGATCATCTCCCTTAATGATCTTCTTTCCCCTCCATCCAATGCTCTTTTATAAGAGGAATGAACAATATCAACCATCTCTCTAATCAGAATAGGATAATTTTTTCTTTTTTCTTCTGTATTCATACCAAACTCTTCGCTTCTCATAAAAATAAGATTGTTGATTTCTCTGCCAAAATCAAAAACTTTAAAATTGATTTCCCTATTGGTATAATCCGATAATATTGTATTTCTATTTACATAAAGGGAAAGGATTTTTAGAACTTCCTGAACTCCATATTCATTAAGTGTATTTTTTTCAGGATTTGGGTTTTTTTCCCAAATTATGTGACCGTCTTTAAATAGGGGAACATCTCCTTTTAATATATGTTCTGCTCTTTCTAGGATGTCATTAAGTTCTAATTGCCATCTTATTAGATTTTCATCCATCCTTGTAGAAAAAGCTGATATTTGAGAATTTTGTCTAGGATCTATATTTTGTCTATATTGGACTTGGTTATAACTATTTTGTAACTCTTCCATCTCTATCTCTTTCATTGCTTTTTGGATTTCTGATTCTGAATATCCTGCTTTCTTCAATTCCTGAACATCTAAAGCTGAAAGTTGCATTATTTATTTTTTCTTTTTTTAAATTTTTTGATGATTTTTTTTAATAGTTTTCCTGATTCAATTCCTCCTAGTATCGCTGGTGGGGTAAATGCTATATATAATCCTGTTTTTAAATCTTTTTTCATTTGTTCCCTTTCTTTTTTTGATTCTTTTAAAATCTCTTTTGGGGATTTATTGCTTATTCTCATTTTAACCTCCTATAATACCTCCTTTTCTTATCTCCAAGCCTGTTTTGATTTTTAACATTTCTTTTATAGCCTTATTGACATTTGGAATCTTAACTGGCTTGAATCCTAATGCCTTTGCTGTGAAGTCTGGTAATAATGCAAATTTTTCTTTCTTTAAAGATTTTTTCTTTCTTTTGGTTGGTTTTCCCATTAATCTTATAAATGGAGGTATTATAATTTGTGGGATATTTATTAATGGGGGGGATAAGCTTGGGGAAATGCTTGGACTTATTGATGGAGAGATTGATGGGCTTATTGAAGCTGATATGCTTGGGGATATAGAAGGGCTGATTGATGGGGATAAGCTTGGGGAAATGCTTGGACTTATTGATGGAGAGATTGATGGGCTTATTGAAGCTGATATGCTTGGACTGGAAGGTAAAAGAGATTTAATCATATCTTTTAGTGTTAATTCTGAAACAGAAGGGGTAATTTTTAATCTATATTGTTTTAATTTAAATATTTCTTGAGGATATTGGGCTTTCCATGTTTCTAATAAATTTAATCCTCTTCTTGAAAATAATTTGCTTTTAAGTAATGTTTTTTGAGTATAGTAAAAATCAGCAATGTCTTTAATTCGGTGGGCTTCTGGATAAGGATGAAATTTTGTTCCAAATAATGTTTTTTGAGATGAAATAGTTTTAAAAAATCGTTGCATATCATATCTTGATCCTATTAATTTTGTTATTTTTGATGGTCTATATGTGAAAATGGATGCACCTTTCTTTAATCCCTGTTCACTTAATCTCATTACTTCTATCCCTTCTATTTTAATATATTTTTGGCCTAATCTTAATCCAAAGAATTGTTTTTGTGCTGATGCTGGACTTAAAATATCTCCTAATGATTCTTCTGGATGAATATCTACTGCATGAACCCACTTTCCTTTTATATATTTCTCTATTAGAGTAGTGCCTTTTGCAACTCTGAATTTACCATATTGAGATAATTGTTTAGTTAAAAATTTTGATTCTAATAGTGCTTGTTTTTTAGTAAATCCTTTTAAAAATTCATCTATATCTCCTGCTGGTCTTGATAAGGCATCTGGCATTTGACTTCTTGCTGGAAATGAACCATAAAGTTGAGCATTAATTTGTTTAGCCCTCTTTAAAATTACATTTATTTCTTCTGAAGTTAATACTTTGGATTCTCTAATAAATGTTTTTCTTACATATTTAGAAGGAACATAAGCAGTTCTTTTAAGAATTTCGTATCCTAATAAAGATTTAGTTGCTTCGGTTGGGCTTAAACTTTTAAATAATACTTTTCTTTGAAAAGGAGTTTCTGCGATAATTACTCCTTTTCCAGTATATTGATAAAGTGATAATTTAGGAGTTCCAAATACTAATTTGCCTTGTGCTTTTCCTATGATTCCCCCTCCTTGCTTTCCGATTTGCCAAGTTAGGCCTTTATATAATGTTTTGCCTTTGGTGGCAGATGTTAAAACTTGGAATTTTTCATATTTAATTGGAGGATGTCTTAAAAGATAATAACCTCCAAAAAAAGCCCCTATTGTTCCAGCAGTTTCAAATCCTGCTTTGAGTTTTTGTTCTGGTGGGGCAATAATTATAGATCTTGGTATTTGGGCTAATATGATACTTTTACTTATTTTAGGAAATTTTGGAAATAAACCTATAAATGCCCCTGTTTTATATGGATATTTAACAATATATTCTGGGATAGAAAATGCAGTTTTACCTATTACTCCTGTTAATGCACTACCTCCTTTGCGATAAAATTCCCATTTTGATTTAGATTCATACATTTCTTCATATTGTCTAGATGTATATGAAGTTAAATCTTTGATTATTTTATCAGTATCTTCTTTGATAGTTTCTTGATATACTCCTGTTAATAATTTACTTGATGCTTTTGGAAAAAACATTAAAGTTTCATAAGTTCCTTTCCATATTTTTCTTTCTTCTGGTTGTTTGGCATACCATCCTTTAATAAAAAGATTAGTAATTTCTTTATATTTTGGTTTGACAAAATCATAGATTTTTTCTGCTGGTTTTCCTATATATTTATCAAAAAATAATTTTTTTTCAATTATTGATTCTGCTTCTTGTGGGGATAGATTTTCTCTTAATTTTGTAAATTTTAATTCTTGTCTTTCATACCATGTAGTCAATTCTCCTTTTTTATCTTCTTCTAATCCTGTTTTTCTAATAATGTTTTGCCAACTAGATGTTTCTAATACTTTTTCTTGCATATCTCTTCTTCTTTCCAATTCAACAAAAGCCTTTTCTTTCTGTGCTTTATATTGCCTATATTGAATATCTTTTATCTGTTCATTAGCTTTTTCTAGTTCTTCAGGGGACATTGGGGTTGATAGAACAAAAGGATCATCTTTGTATTTTTCTTTTTGGAATTTGGATAATTGGGAATAATAAGCTAAATCGCTTGTTGTAATCTTTTTATCCTGCAAATAAGATGGCAATTCTGTTCCTTTGGCAATAAATCCTGTTACTTTTCCTGCTGGACTATAAACTGGAATATCTCCTGCTTCAATCTTTTCTCTAGTGATTTGTTTAAATTCCCTCTTATCTGCCATGTAATTAGCCTTATCTTCTGCCCCTTTTTCTATATCTCTTGCAGAAAAACCTTTATTTATCTTGTCTTGATTTCTTTTTAGATAATTGAGCATATCTTCATATCTTTTCCTATCTTCAATATAACTCTCTCTTCCTCTCCTAAATCTTTCTCTGTTTTTTTGGAACTCTTCACTATCCATAGAATAATATTTCTCTTCATATCTCTTGATTTTTTCTTTTTGGCTTTCTAATTTAGACTGCCAAAAATCTATTCTTTGGTTTAATTTTTCTTTTTCAACCTCTTTTTCTTTTTCCTGCTGTGCAGTTAATTCTTCAGGGGATAGAAATGCACTTCTTAATTCTGGACTAAGTGTAGAATATTTTTGCCTATAATCCTCTAAAGAAGTAATTGTTCCCCATTCTTTTCTTTTTGCTTCTGCCTTTGATTTTATATCTTCTATATATGCTTCTCTTTTTCTCTTTGCTTTTTTTGTTAGAATTAGCCTTTGGGTTCTACTTAATCGGTTACTTGATCCTATTTGTTGTCCCAAAGTCACCATCTTTTTTGTATAACAAAGTATAAACAAATGAAAGTATATAAATTTTGCTATGAATTAGGCTTTGTTATAAGAATAAGGGGGTTAAAAGAATTGGAAATTAAGCTATTTTTAATTCTTCTAACGCTTTATAGAATATTCCTGTTGGGGAAAGGTTCTTTTCTCTTAGGATTTTGCTTACTTTTGGAGTAATCCTAATCATAAGCTTGACTGTTTTCTTTTCAGTTCCTCTCCTTTGTAATTCTTTGTCTGTTATTTTCATTCTTCATCACCTTTAATTATTTTCCATTCAAACCATTCTTCTGTAATTTGCTTTAATAATTTTTTATCCATTTTGCAAAAAAACAGGTTTGCTTCAGACAGGTTTGCTCCAAACAGGTCTGCTTCAGACAGGT
>Ga0180433_10006238_pt1 | contig 15709 bp, 18 predicted proteins | sample SS_ome_8_FD_132980 | JGI IMG/M metagenome (GOLD analysis project Ga0180433, IMG submission 132980) | Hypersaline lake sediment archaeal communities from the Salton Sea, California, USA - SS_1_D_1 metaG | ecosystem: Environmental > Aquatic > Non-marine Saline and Alkaline > Hypersaline >... | reverse complement strand
TTTAAACTTATTCAGCAGAAAAACGGCGAGCGCCAAAAACTTTTTTTAAGTATTAAAGACACTTCCAGCGCAGTAATGAAGCCGTTTAAAGGCGACGCCGCCGCTAAAAAAGTGTTCGACGAGGTGGTAGCGGAATCTACGCTGGTTAAAGTAGACCCGGCAAAACCGAGAAGCACTTATAGCAAGGACCCAGATAAGCTAGCTGAGTACGACCGGTTACACGCACAGTACTGGAGTAAGCTAAACGAAGCGCAGCGCGGTGCTTACATAAAACTACGAGACGCTTACGCAAAAAGTTACGCTGACTTGCGGGAGACATTGTCAAACCGTATCGACGCTTTGGCTACAACAAAAGAGTTAAAGCAAAACTTGCGTGACCGCATACTAGGGCAATTGTTAGACAAAGAAACGATCGACCCATATTTCGCGCTGCACAGAAAGGGCCGTTTTTGGCTGTACTACGAAGTGGTAGATGCGTCCGGGCAGGTAGAAGTATACAAAGAAACTTTCGAGTCAAACGCCCAGCGGGCTAGAGCGCGTTCCCTGTTGGAGCAGCAAGACGATATAACCCTGCGCCGTGTCGAGCAGTATGAACGAGAGCGGGGGCAGAAACGTTTTGGTGGTGTAGACACGCAGTTTGCCTTTGGGCTGTTAAACGAACTACAAGCAGCTGGGATTCCCAAAGAGTTTGAGGAAACCATAATGAACGCCATGTTTGACATTATGCCGGAGCGTTCACTACTTCGAGCGTTTAGGCCCCGCCAAGGCACGTTGGGTTTCCAACAGGACGCAATAAAAGTGTTCAATGAGCGCATGCCCAATTTTGCAGACCAGCTATTGAACATTAAGTACGACTTACCGTTCCAACAAATGGAACTTGCTATGCGAGAAGAAGTAGGCAAATACAACAATACTGACAAACAGAATTACGCTCAAGATGTTTTAGAAAACATGACTGGGTACATAGCCTTTGCCAGAAATCCCCGGTTGTCGACATTTAGTAAAGCGCTAAAATCCGGGGCGTTCGGTATGACTTTGGGCTTCAACGTCTCTTCTGTGATAGTCAACGCGTCGAACTTACCGATTGTGGTACTGCCGTATTTGGCGGGTAGGTACGGTTTTACCGATACTATGAAGGCGATGAACAACGCACGAAAAATTTACATGGCCTCCGGTATGCGCCGCCGTCGAAAAGACTATACTGGGGAAGAAGGGGATTTAGAATTTGACGGGCCGTCGCTGACACACATTGACTTTGCCGGAGGCGAAGCACCCGAAAACCTACGCCGCTACGAAACATTGGCGCGCCTACTAGAAATGCGGGGACAGGCTAATGCTTCAACAGTGGGGGACATTTTGGATATGGAAGACCCTTCCAACACGCTTTGGACAAAAACCAACGCGGTTATGGGGTACATGTTCCACCAAGGAGAGCGCTTCAACCGGCAAGTTACCGCTATCGCTGCGTATGACTTGGAGCTGCAAAAACGCGCTAAGGATAAGCATAACGGCGACCAAAGCAAACTAACACAAGAAGACTTCGATGAAGCTGCCGAACAAGCGTTATCCGACACAGAACTTACCAACAGCGGCGCTATGACCGAAACCGCGCCAAGACTCGCCCAAAGTAACATGGGTAGCTGGTTGATGATGTACAAGCGGTTCGGTATATCCATGTACTATCTGCAGTTTAAGATGGCTAAACAAGCCTTGGACAAAGCGGCTACCCCCGAAGAGAAACGGATAGCTAAACGACAGATAGTTGGGTTGTTTGCTTCTTCCGGTTTGTTTGCTGGGGTACAGGGGCTTCCGTTGTATGGGGCAGTGACAGCATTGGCCCAGCTACTGCTTCTGGACGACGAAGACGACGATGCGGATAGCATAGCGGCTAGCTTTTTCGGGGAAGGTATGTACTCGGGGGTGCTCAATGCGATTTTCGGGGTGGATGTTGCGCCGCGTATTGGTATGAGCAACCTTGTTTTCAGGACTTTACCGAACCGAGAACAGGAAAACTTGTTTTTGTACGGAGCTGAACTTTTCGGGGGTCCTGTGTACGGTGTTGCAGACAGGATGCGGCGCGGTTTTGGTCTAGTGGGCGAAGGGGAAGTGGTCCTTGGGCTAGAGAGCATACTGCCTTCAGCGTTTGCCAACGGCCTGCGAGCAACCAGATACTCAGTGGAAGGGGCAACTACGCTGCGCGGGGACCCTATAGTAGAAGATTTAAACTCATGGAATATATTTGCACAAGGGTTGGGCTTAGCTCCGGCGGGGTACACCAAGCAACTAGAACTTAACGCTAGGGACAAACGCATTGACCGCAATATAAATGAGCGCCGTACCGATCTACTGCGTGAATACTATTTGGCGAGTAAAGAGAACGACACAGATACTATGCGGGATTTACGGGAAGAAATGCGGGAATTCAGCACCAGACACCCGGAATCCGCTATAGATGGTGACACTGTGCGCAACTCAATCCGCCAACACCGGGTAACAGATGAAATAACGCGGCAGTTGGGGGGAATAACAATCAGCCCAAGGCGTTTTCAGACGGTGGTGCAGAAGCGCTTAGAAGAAATGGGCGAACAGTAGGCAAAAAAATGCCCCCATGTAGGGGGCAAAACCTCAAAGGAGAACGATGAAGTAGCTATATAGTACTATGTCGACAGTTTCGGCACAAGATATAGCTACCTTTTTCGACCGCTCCCCCGCCCGCGTTTTACGGGTTTCTCCCGAATCATCCAAACACGCATACCGTATTTGCCATCAACAACGCATACCCGGAACACCAGCTTTTTGTCTCCCAGTGCAAACAACTCCCGCAATTGACGCTTAGCCCGTTCCGTGTTGATGCAGGGTACGAATATAGACGCGCCTACGACAAACTTGTCTGCCAGTATGTCAATGTCTACCCCGTCTGGAGCTATAGTTACAACGTTGCTCGTGGTCATTCTTCCAAGTCTTTTAGGGTAACCTCGTACACATACAAGCTGCCGATGTCGATTTTGGTACCTGACCCTAACCGTACAGTCTTTGGCTTACCGCCCATCTCGTTCACCAACCGCGTACGTACACTTTCCCAGTGGTAGTTTTGCTGCAGGCACCACGTCTTGAACGGAGCCGGAAGCAGATACAGTTTATCCACGTCATACTCATGGCGGCCCGCCCACTGATTGATAGGCATCGCGTCAGCGCCCCGGTACAGGTTTTCCAAGTCGCCGATCTGCGGGTCTTCACCGTTGCTTTTTATCCGCAGGAATCGGTTGACGTTTTCGGCATAGTACTGGCGCACAATCTCTGCTATGGGGACGTTCATCTCCAGCAAGCTTTCTTTTTGCTCCCGCAACCGTGCTACACACCACTGATACAGGTTGTCCATATCCCAAGTGTGCAGCCCAATCTTTTTAGCTTCGCATGTTCCTACGTAAACTACGGCAGCTTGAGCAGACCAGAACCGGTGCTGTGCTGTTAACCCGGCATCTATGTTTAGTTGCTCAATGGTTTTAGCCACCATATCAGCAACTTCTTTTTGGTTTGCGATTATGTGCTGTATGTACACCTCGCCAGCATATCCGTAGTTCTCGTCTAGTAGCTTGGCCAATGCGTGTCCCAGCCGTGTATCTTCTTCCCCAGTGAGTAGTAGGGTAGCTTCTTGGTTTATAACCCGACCAAGCTCGCCTTTTGGTGTGGCCCGGTATTTAGTAGCGCGCTCTGTAATGCTGGTGTTGCCGGTAGCGCCCACCAAGAGGTTCCAAATATCTCCCCGGTACCGCTCTACGTTTTGCCCTGTGTTGCTCAGGCGGTTGCGTTGTTCCCCATTAGACACAGCGTAGCAAAACTCGCTGGCCTGCTTGCCTTCCAGATTGGACATCTCGTCTACGTATAGCACGATGTTTTTATACACTTCCGCCCGAAGAAACAGCGAGTGGTGTGTGTCTTGCCCTTTGACGATAACTTTCGATGGGTCTCCCCACACAGAGGCACCCCCCATCTGGCCCGTAGTTTTTCCGTATCCTGTGTCCGCGCTGGTCAAATTGTAGGTAGACCCGTGCATACCCGGCACAAACTGCATTAGCGGCGAGCCAAACGATAGCCCAAACATGTATTGGTGTGGTTCAAACCCCGGACGGTTGTAAAACTCCGGTATTTTTTTCCAGTCTTCCAACGAGCCTTTCTTTTTGAAATACGGAAAATACTGCGAAGTCCGGGCACCGGGCGGGTTTGGCTTGACGTTTACCGCAGTTATCTCTCGGTCACCCACAACAAAAGACTGGTTGTTTTCGGTCCAACCAAATTGGGTGCGTACCTTTATTTCGTCTTGCGTACGCTGCAGCTCTTTAATCCACTTTTCCATATATGCCATTAATCTCTCTGCGTTCTTAGCACGGACAAAAATGTCGTTTTTGCACATCTCTTTTCGGAACTCTTCGGGGGAAGACAGTGTAACGCCAGAGGTTACAAAATCATGCACACCTTCTCGTTTGGTATGGTGCCGAATCAAGTAGCATGGTCCTTCTATGGGGTCACGCAGCCGGCTTAGCATGTACAAGTCGTTGTCGTGTATAAGTATGTCTTCTGGCTCCCCGTCTTTGTCTTTAGTGCAATGGTACACACCCCCGCTAGCCCCCCGTGCGTACGGTTTCGGGTATGGTGGTACATGGTATGACTTTGTTGTTGGCGCGACTAACGTGGTGTCTTGTTCTTCATCGACTTCGTATTCGGCGGGTGCCGGGGGGGCTAGGGGCTCTTTATCTTCGACCACTTCTACCACTTCGACCACGCTGCCTTCTTCGGGCGCGAGCTTCAACTCCCCACACAACGATATAGGCGAGCGAATCTTGGTCTGCTTGTGCGGGCACCCCTTACACCCTTCCGGGTAATCGTCAGCAAATGTGGAGCAGAAGTGCGGTTTCTCTATACCCGCCGCTATTTTTTCGGTTTCTTCTTCGCTGTAACCGTCGTACTTTGAGGATACAAGATGTATCGCTTTGTCGCCGTCTTCGCAGAACTTTGCAATAGACAGGACATGAAGCCACTGGTTGTACGTCAAATCGTTGGGAGTATCTATAGCCCGCTTAATTTGGTTGCATCCAGTACCAGAAACAATCTTACGTACCAAAGCGCTGAATTTAAATGTTTTGTTCTTCAACCCCATAGCCGCGAGCATGTCTTCCCGGTCTTGCTCGGAAAACGTTCTGGGAAGCAACGCGGGGTCTGACTCGCTTTTGGCTATGTCCGGGAACTTATTGGAGAATTCATCCAGTGTTACTCGGGTGCCGGTGTCCGCCATTACAGCCACGGGGGCTGGGGGGTTTGGTTTGTAGTTGTGTGTATTTGGCACACGCAGAACACGCGCCGCATCCGCAGGTACAGCAGTATCGACATCAAACCCAGCGGACGCGCACGCAGCCTTGAATTTCTCAGCAACTGGTTTCCAATCGTCTGGGGAGTGGGGCTTGTCTAGCACCCAGTAAACGTGTAGGCCCCGGCCAGAATTGACGACATACGACGGCATGGGCAACCCGTAAGTCTCTTGAAACTTATGCAGGGCAAACACGCCGGCCTTTTGGTCGGGAATAGGCTTATCCTCCCCACAATCAACGTCGAGGAAGAAACATTTTATTTGCCGTACGTTCCTAGCTAACCGACGGTATTTACGGGGGTCTTTCTTTGTTTGCGGGTTTTCGTTGAAGGTGCTGACAGCAAAATACGTATTGAGCCCACTTTTATCGAACTCCTGTGCCGCCACCAACATGCCGTCTATGGTATCGCGGAACTCATGCAGTACAGGCGCACCCTTTTCATTGGCAATACCTACCGCACAATATTGACCTTCATCGCCCAACACCGCAGTTAAAAACTGCTTTGCGTCCATTTTATTATCACCCAGAAAAATAGGGGCACCTGTATGGTGCCCCGCCAAAACAAAAACTACTTACTCGTCGTCAAATTCGTCGAGCAGACTAGCCAAGTCTTCGTTTTTCGGTTTCTCTTCTTTCTTCTTGGATTTACGGACTTTCGGTGCGTCCTCTACTGCTGCTGCAGTTTCTTCTTCGTCTTCGTCTTCGTCTTCGGACTCCGCGTCCGCGAACAACGGAGGTAGTGCCGCAGGTTTTTCTTCTTCATCACCGCCACCTTCTTCGTCTTGTTTTTTGCTGTTGGTAACTTTAATGGCCACAAGCTCAGCAGCATCCGGGCTTCGTTGTACCTCAACTGCAAGCCCAAGCTCTTCTTCGGTCAGCGGGCGTACTGCTTTAAACCACAGTTTTGGGGTAGAGCTGTTGGTGTCAAAACACATTTCTGTAACTACAGAAGCCAACGGAGTGTTGTGGGCGTTTAGATGCCGTGCGTACGCCATCATGCCACGCTTTTTCTGATCGTCACCAAACACGCTGGTTGCCGGCAGGGACAGCAGATAGGGTTCCGCTGATTTGATGTTCCCGTCTTCGTCAGCGATAAGAACTGCGACACGCTGCTGGTACCGACACGCCCGGCTATCCCCTTGGCCAGACCCTTTGATGTTTTGCGGGCAGTCCATACAGCGGGGGCTTTGGCGGGATTCCTCTGGTACCTCGTCTGCAGGTTTCTGCACCGATATGTCGGTAGCCCAGCATGTTGGGGGGTTTGTTTCACCGGGGCTGTAGGTGCCCTTGTAGTACATACGCGAAATCGGGGCAGACTTTGCAATAACAACTTTTAGGGAGCGTGCGTCAATCTCCCCGACTTCTTGGCCGTTAACTACTTTCCGGAAGACCCCACCCCGAATACTGAGGCGTCGGTTGGACATGAAGGTACCGCCGGTCAAATTGGTTTCCGGCTCCAACTGCGCTAGCAAATCCTGATAGCTGGCCGGTAGGTTTTGCGCTTGGATAATATCAGTCATTATGTTCTCCTGTGCGTTCTGCACTGTTGTCTGTGTTACTGGCTCGCAATGCGGCAATAACTGCTTTTAAATCAAAACGGTAAGTGGTACCCGCTTTCAGATATGTGCTTCTTGGTATATCTCCAGCTTGGACCCAACGTTGGACTGTGCGTGTAGAAACTCCCAGAGTTTCCGCTACTTCCTCTACCCGTACCAAATCTGACCCATCAATCACTTCTTTGCCCTCCGTACGTTCACTGTATACTCGCTGGTGACGTTCAAACCGGGAGGTAGTAAATCCGGGTTTTCTTCGAGGAAAGTTTTAATATTAGTCTGATGCAGACGTTTTTCCAAGAGGTCAACAGCTTCGTGTTCCAAAATAAACTGACTCATTGAGTGCCAGTCGTTTGTTGAAAACCGTTTTGAAACGGTACGATAAAAAGTGCCCGCCTCAGTACGGACGGACTCAACACCCGCTTCCTTACAATGCTCCAGTAAGGCGCTACGGATAATGTCGAGTTTCCGCTCGTATTCGGTTTCAAGCGCTTTTAATTCTCGTGCGGTTTGGTTTTTCTTGTCGCGGATTTTGAGATAGGTAGCGACAAGTTTATCCACACCAACTTGCTCTGCGTCGGTCATAACGTTCTCCTATGAGATTGTTTCGGGTTGTTTTGGTTATTATAGTGCTGTTTTATTAACTTTCAAGTATTTCTTGGTATAAATCTACTATTTTTGAATGCACGTCAATTCTGGAATCCAACATACTATATATGCGCTTTTCTATGCCAGAACCTACTAGTTGTACCACTGTGCAGGGGTGCTTTTGTCCGGACCGGTGTACTCGGGCGTTGGCTTGTGCGTAAGTTTCCAATGAAGATACCGGGCCCCACCACACGATTGTATTCGCTGCAGTGAGGGTAACCCCATGTGCCGCTGACTGCGGTTGGATAATTAATACTCGGGGGTCTGGGGTTGTTTGGAACGTGTTGAAAATCTCCGTGCGTTTGGCAGCAGGCACGTCACCACGGATAATTGCGTTGGTTATGTTGTCGCTATCCAGCTTTTCTGCCAACATGTCTATGGCATGTTTGAACGGTACAAAGATAAGGACTTTCTGGCTGGATTCGTCGATGACTTCTTTCAGCACCCGGTAGCGTTTTTTGATGTCAAACTCTACTGTCTCACCGTTGTCGGCGTAGACCGCCCCGCAGGATATTTGTAGCAACTTGTTCATGTTAACCGCTGCGTTGGCTGCTGTTATTTGTTCGCCGGCAGCAACTGTCACCATGTGCTTGCGTATGGCTTCGTAGTAGCGTTTTTGTTGGGGGGTTAACTCTACGTCGCGTTTTGTATAGGTCATCTCGGGCAGGTCCATGCACTGCTCTTTAGTAAACCGGATTGCCGGTTGCAGTACATCAAACACAATCTCCGTTGCGGTTTCTTTTGGTACCCACTTAAACTGGGTTACCTTGTACATAACCATGTCTCGAAACGCCCCGAAGAATCTGGGTACGCGTTTGTTGTTAATAAGTTTGGCCAAACCGTAAGCATCCAGCGGGGACTGTGCAGCGGGGGTACCCGTCATCATCCACAACCATGACTCCGGGCGTAGCAACGAGTTTAAGGCTTTCCAGCGATTGGACTGAGCGTTTTTGTAGTGTGTCGCTTCGTCTACGATAAACAGATCAAACCCACTGTTGGCGATTTCATTCCGTACGATTTCCACGCCGTCGTAATTGATGATTACAAACTCGGCATCCCCTTCGATTATTTCTTTACGCTTTTCACGGGAGCCATGTGCCACATCTACTGTACGGTGCATCGCTACTTTAAACAGGTCCGCACGCCACGCTGAATCCATGATAGACAAAGGACATATAATCAAGGCACGCCGTATTTTGCCTTGTGTCATTAAGTAGTCTGCCGCCCAAATCGCAGACATTGTTTTCCCTGTATTGCCGGACGCAAAAACACACCCGTTACGCCTAAACAACAAATAGGTGCTGGGTACCCTAAAACAGTATTTATAACCGTCAGTAGAACTTTCTGGATACACGGATGGCCCGCTACTTCGTAAAAACAAGCGGTCGGTATTGCGCCGAATTTGTACTGTATATTCTGTCGACCCATGACGTTCCCGGTAGGATATTCGCGCTGTTTCACCGCTCTTAGTGCCACGCGAGTTGAATACAAACTGCACGAAATCGGCCGACGCTTTTGATGAAGTACTAAACCGCTCCCCCCGCGTGACGCACCCATCCCAATGAAGAACTTCATCGGCTATGATTGCTCTTTGTGGTATCGTGGCTTGCCAGAAACGGGCGTCGAACTCTTTGCAACGTAACGGCGCATAAAAAGCGAATCTGCTGAACCCCTCGGGTTTGCAGGGTTTTTCGGTATACTCTATTCCTGCATTAGTCAGCAACATTCGCAACCTTTGTTTTTTCCTATCTTTTTTTAAGCGAATGGTGCACCTATTCGTTTGGCTACTAAAGTGTCCGTCGGCGATAACCGCTACCTGTAATCGAAGTTGTGGATCGGATAACGCAACACCGGTACCCCCAACAAGTTTAAAATTTGTGGGTATTGTCGCAGCCGAAAACGCTATGGTATTTGTTCCAGATTTAGTACCGCCAACTTTGTGTTTAAACCCGTTGTGGTAGGCGTCGTGGCGCATCATAAGTTCTTGTGCGGACACGGTTTCGGTTTTGGTGTGCACGGTACCCCGTTTCCCATCCTCCAGCAGTACTCGATGCTCCGGACTAAGTAATTGGTCCAACCCGTATTTCGTTTTTATACGGACCATATTTTTACATGGCAGCTTTACGTACTCTTCGGGCTCAACAAACTCTGCGGTGCGGGTGTCCGGATTGTATTGGGCAACTTCCCCTCCTGTGTATTCACGTATCTTCACCCATCCCTCGGGGGACAAATACTCGGTCTCACTGTCTACACATCCTTGTTCGTTAAAACAAAACGAGCGGGGATTCATTGTAAAAAACGCCGCCGTAGTTTTCTGGTGTTTGAACGGCTTAACTTGTCCGGGCCAATCGTACTGTGCGTGTATCGGGGAGGGTACGTTTTTAATGTTTAAATTGCGCAACACTCGCGCTTCGTCTATACCCCACTTGACGAGTACTTTGTGCTGATCTAGTTGCTTGCTAGTTGGAATAGCCGCAGTAATCTTCTCGGGGTTGCGTACGTTAAGCAGCAGCCCCCGATTGTCTATTATTTCCATTTGTTCTCCTATTTTTTAGGTGTAGTCTTTTTCTTTTTGTAGTTACGCGCACGGTTTTTACTGGGTGATTCCAGCTTTACTCCGTCTGCATTACTACCCCCTTTGCTCAAGGCTTTGTTGTGACTAACATCTTTACCGTTCCGGTTAACCCCACGTTTATCCATCGCTCGCCGGGCACGCTGGCGCTCCATTCGAGCTTCGTGTTCGCCCCGTTTTTTCTGCAGTTCGTATTCGCGCTTATACGGGCGCTTGCTTTTTGTGTACGGCATTGGTGGTTACCTCTTTCCGTTGTGTGGACAATCAAGTACTACACAGTGTGCTCTACACAAACCAGACGGGCGTGGGTTCCATACGTCGACTTCATAGGCTTTTTCCATCTTGGCGTATTCGGTCAACCACTTTTCCCACAACGCCGACTCGCGGTCGATAGTGTAGGTATCTTTGATAAACGCATTACAAACTACAAACAACAAGCCCCCTTTAACTACTTTTACTTCGGGGAAGTGCTTGAATGTAGCCAGCGCCATAAGTTCTAGCTGGCCGGTGTCCGCGTACTTGGCAGACTTGCCGGTTTTGTAATCAATAACCTTAGCTACGCCGGTTTCTTCGTTGACAATGGTTAAATCCGAAACCCCGCGAAACCATACGTTGTCATCAAAAAACCCACAAGGCTCTAGTTTTTCTGTTAGCCCCATCTTGTATTCACAAAATTTTTTGCCGGGCATTTGTTTTAGTCGGTCCAGCGCGTCCAACGCGAAAGAAAACCGGGGGTCCAGCTCTGCTACGTCACCACGTACGTACTTCTCGGCGGCTTCGTGAAATTCGTTTCCGTACAGTATTGCTTCTGTGTTGAAGTCTTCTTTGTAGTCTTTGGCTACTTTGAGGTGGTAGTATTTCTTCGGGCATTGGTCAAACATTTTTATGCTGCTGAATGACCACGTTGGTTTTCCTTCCACTTTTCCCATTCGATACATTCCCCATAATTAGGACCGATTTCTACGTCACCGCGCACAGGCAGACCAGAAGCCCATTCGGGGGTCCAGCCCATACATTTGTTTATGTAGTCGGCAGCCTCGGCCACCTCTGCATTGGGTACACAGCATACCACAGAATCGTGCACTGTTAGCGCTATGGGGTATCGCTTTGATATTAAAAGCATTTGTTCGCCCATGACACACCGGGCAATTCCCTGAGACACGTTTTCAGTAACCTTCCCGCCGTATATGTAGTTCCACGATTTCATACGGGCTTGGTAATACGAAAACTGCAGCCCCTTTTCCCCTTCTTCTGTCTTGAGTTTGGGGTAAAAAAGAAACAGCCCCGACGGTAACTGTATGGCGTTGTGCCGGGGTATTACAGACAGCACCCCTTTCCGGCCTAGCTGGTATGTCTCGCCGTTCACCATGCTGTGTAGTGTGGTCTGGGCATCCCGCCAAAACTGGGTAATCTCACCGTTGGTTTCCCGGTATATTTCGATAATACGTTTGGCTTCGTGTTCCGCTATGTCCACCCCAAAGCTGGCCAACTGTTCCCTGAACCGCTTGTGCCCCATGCCGTAGCCACACCCGAGGATTGCCGATTTGCCTATAAAGCGTTGATTTTTATCTACTTTTTCTTCGGGCACATCGTAAATCTGACTGGCCATCTTAACGTAAACATCTTCCCCGTTTTCAAAGGCGCGCACCAGATCATTCTGTTCTGCTAGCCAAGCAAGTACGCGCGCTTCGATCTGGGCAGAATCCGCCTCTACTATCGTATACCCCTCCGGGGCTTTAATGCAGGATTTGAGTACCTTGGCATTGTCCCCGCGACTTGGTAGGTTTTGGAGGTTTACACTGTCAGAATTGTGCACCAACTTCCCATTGGCAACGAACCTTTTGCGGGGCCCACACCCCATTATGTCATATACTGGAACGGTCATACTTCCTCCTCTGTAGTATTTCTTCTTCCGTGCGCCCTTGAACTAACCACGCCCGTATTGTTTCGTAAGTAAGGTCGGGGCGCTTCTGTTTTATCCTGCGTATTGCTTCCCCGCGCTTAGTGCGTTTATACACCCGCTTATTACTTGCCTGTTCTGCCCTAGTCGCCCAACGTAGGTTGCCCGGTTCGTAGTGGCGGTCGTTGTCTATTCGGTCTATGGAATGTTGGTTGCTGGGTCTCGCTCCTATGTTGTCTAACACCCACTCCGCGTAAGCACGCACGCTTGGGAAACAAAACTGTATACCGCGCCCCCCATAGTTTGGGTACGCAAGGTCGTTTGGGTTTGTACACCGCTGTTTCGCCCCCACCGCTTGGTTAAGCACTTGCCGTACTGCCTGCTCCCCATACTTGCAAAAATACGGGTCTTCTTTTTTCTTTAGAGCTTCAACCGCTGCAACAGACGCTTTCTTCGCTATGGCAACCCGGCGTTCTTTCGGTATCTTTGCGTTCTTAATACGACAAGCGCAAGAACGACAGCAGGTGGACTTCCCATCAAGTATTTCCCGTACCCGTACCAGTTTTTCTATCCCGCACTGGCACCTACACTGTATCTTTGCTTTTGTGGTTACGAAGGTGCTCTCTAGCGGCGTCCACATCGTCTTGGGTAGGGCTTCTAGCAGCCTCAATTCGGTGCGCTCTCTGCATCGCCTCTGATAAACTGATCTCTCCAGCCTCTGTGAAGACTGTGTGGTCTGCGGTTCCGGCAACCCCGTCCCACTCGATAACTTCGTCGTACCCACTGAACTGTACCCCCTCGTGTTCCACGAACTCCTCCCCGTCCCATACCAAGTCGCTGAGAAGCACATCTACTATACGTTTGGTTTCGACACCGTTAGTTTCATTGTATACTGTTACCTCAGTATCGGCAACTAGACAGCCGCCCCATCTTCCGGTATGTGCGGCGTAGTATTTGATCGGCACCGGCAGCTTGCCACGACGGGCTATGTCCAGAAAACGGTGCGTGCGGGTTTCTTCCAGCGTGCTTTTTAGTTTGGTGCGCGCAGCTACCAACGCTTGGACATCTGGGTCGTCGTGGTCCGCAAGCTCTTTCAGGCCGGGGTCAGATTTTGCAAACGCATACGTTTCTTTGCCGGTACGGGGGCTTGTTTTCATCGGGGGTTCTACACCCAAACCACGCAGCGCTTCTGCAAACTTGTTGTTGGACATAAGGCCTTTTAAATCTAGCCCGCACTTGTCCAAAACCTGTTGCTTGTTGGCGCGTATAGTCTGCAAGTGTGCTTTTAGTTTCGGCGCATCAAGAACCAAAGTAGGCTCAGTAAACATGCGCAACGTCATGTCGATAATTTTTAGTTCTTTCTTGGGGAACACCGGCACCATTTTGTTAAACAGTTTGTAGGTTAGCTCGACATCGTTAATGCAGTACTGGCCGTACTGCTTGAGTTTTTCGTAGCTGAAATCCGCCCGGCGCTTGCCTAGTGCATCGACTACTTCGGTACCTTTCTCGCCTAGCCTGTACCGCACCGCAAGTTTAGCCAGCGAGCCCCCCGCATCCACCCCGTGGATAGCCCGAGCCATGCAAAGTGTGTCAAAGAGTACACGAGGGTGAATGTCAAAAACCCAACTAAGAATAGCCCCATCAAACATAGTGTTGTGAGCAAGTACAGCAGCATTCTCGAAGTCATACCTATTATGCAGTGTCCTTTTTAGTTGTTCGTGTGTACCGGTTATCCACCGGGTTTCCCCATCGTTGACTTTTACGCCTACGCCTATTACCTCAAAGTCCGGACTACGGATGTACTGCTCCGTTGTTATTTTGCTTAGGGAAAATTGTTTATCGTAGTAGGTTTCAAAATCTACTGTTATCAGGTCCATCCCGTTCTCCTATGATACTATAACTACGTCTGCTTCGGTCTCTACCCATACCTTCGCCCCACAAGAAAGCGGCTTGTCCGGTTGGTACACTACCTCACTCGGCCCGTCTATAAACACGCGGTCACACTTAATGTTTTCTTTGTATGTCTTAACCGTCAGTACGGGCTTGTGGTCTTCGGGGTATTTCGCGTTGTAGCGTATGTTGTGCTGGTTTACGTGGATACGTTTTTTCACTTCACCACCTTCACTTCGCAATGTCTTTTCACTATTCCACAGTCTTTACCGATCCTTTGCGCTTGCTGCTGCTTGCCATTAGTCATTACCGATCCTTTAGTAAACCGCTTCAATAGTTACCGTGTAGCCCAGATGCTCTAGTAGACTTTGTAATGCTTCAGTGCCTAAGTCTTCGTCGTTATGATCCCAACGGAATCGCTCACCATCAACTTCAACACACCATCCATCACAATATAGTTCAATAGTAATTTCTTTCATTAGTCAGTCTCCGGTGGTGGGGGCAGGGGCATCCAGTGGGTACCAAATATATCGCTAGTACCGTCACCCAAGTATCGCCCCGGCCACACCCCCACAAACTCAGAATAATAAATCACTTTTTGGTTTGGTTTCGGCAACCCATCCTCCACCGACACCCAAACCGGCAGCGCGTCTCTGGACTGTTTTAGTAACTCGACCAGACCTTTGATTTCATGCTGACTAATTGCATACTCAAATGCCTCTGTGTCCCTGATTGCGTTATCAACCTTCTGCGCCAGATTCTGTGTGTCAGTCATTGGGGTTTTCCATCGCCGCCAGTGTGGCGTCTGCTATGGCTATTGCAATTTCAGCAGTATGGGCGGCACAAATTTCTTCTGACCCGGGTCTGGCACAAAGTCCCTGCATCGCCATCAGTATTGCGGTCTCGCGCTTGCTGAGTCCCCGGCTGCCATTTTGCTCTAAATGGCTCACCGGATAAGCCGGTACATCTGCGTTAGTCATTGCCTTCCATCCACGTTGCGATCCCGAAACAGGATACGCCGGTACGTCTGCGTTAGTCATTGTTGTCTCCCTGCCCGGATAGGGCTTGTTCAATAAGTTTTCCACCGCACTTGTGGCAAAAGGAGAAATTATTTTCTTTTGGGCCGCCTTCAATGAAGATAAAAACATCTCCGCATTGAGTTTCCCAGCTATCCTCACCGACATCTCTTGTCCAAATACACTCCCTCGACACACCCACCTTGCCAGACTGCTCGGTGTCAGCTAAGTCTGCTCTGCCTCTCCAAAAACACACATCGCACAGATCAGGGTCAGAACCATCCCTGCCGTGTTTGTGATGATTAATCGCATAGCTTCCACATCTTGCACACTTACTCATCGCCGTATCCAGACCTCGTATAATTCATTTCAGTTAAAAACAAAATTTTTCCAACTTCGCAAAGAGATATGCACTGTGTCATTCTCATCCCAGCTTGCATAAAATTTACACTGTACTGATTGTCCTCTTCATCGACGGTCAGAATTAGCATTTTCTTGTTTCCAGACCATGCGCCAGACCTCACTTCTTCTAACGCCTCAATAAGCATTTGCTCGGGGCTTCGGTACGCTCCTGAGTTTGCAGCGTCGGCAAGTTTAATTATGTCGCTCATCACTCTTTCTCCTGTTCAATCTGCTTCTTACCGTCCTGCCGCACTAGCTTGTTCTGGTCGCGCTTCCTGTCGCGTAAGTGATCCCACCATTCCACAGTCTTTACCGATCCTTTGCGCTTTCCTGAGCTTGCCATAACAACTTACCTGCTGTTTTTC
>Ga0180433_10006237_pt1 | contig 15710 bp, 15 predicted proteins | sample SS_ome_8_FD_132980 | JGI IMG/M metagenome (GOLD analysis project Ga0180433, IMG submission 132980) | Hypersaline lake sediment archaeal communities from the Salton Sea, California, USA - SS_1_D_1 metaG | ecosystem: Environmental > Aquatic > Non-marine Saline and Alkaline > Hypersaline >... | reverse complement strand
TCCTGAGCTTGTCGAAGGACATTGTATTCCTTTAAAAACCAAAACACTTTTCTAAAAACTTCTTATACTATCAGAAATCTTTTATTGTAAGGTTTTTTAAAAAACAAATAACAAAAAATACTAAAATCTTTTTCATAAGGGATACATTCACCCTTCGACGAGCTCAGGGTGAGCGGGGTGAGGATAACACTTGTCTACAGAGGTTATCAGGTGATTTGAATTGTCGAATTAACGTTAAAAGAAGTTTTTTGTTTCTTGCATGTCGCATAATTTTTGTATTAAGTAAAAACAATAGATTGCGATGGTTTACAAAATCACCGTTGTTCTCTAACCATATTAATAATGAGTCCAATCATACTTAAGTTTGCAATGAGCGCACTGTTTCCGTAACTGATAAATGGAAGCCCCATTCCTTTTGTAGGGGCAAGAGCAGTGGCGACAGCAATGTTTAAAAGTGCTTGAAGACTTATTAACAGGACAAATCCAGCAACAGAAAGGGCGGCAACATTATCGGTAAGTTGCCATGCAAGCCGCAAACCAAAATAAAGAAAAAATATATAGAGTGTTATTAACAAAAATGTTCCAATAAAACCAGTCTCTTCGGCAATAATGGAAAAAATAAAATCAGTATGTTGCATTGGTAAATAGAAAAATTTTTGTTTTGAATTAGAAATGCCAACGCCCCACACATTGCCTGAGCCAATTGCAATAAGTGATTGAATAATTTGAAAACCAGCGCCTTGTGGATCAGCCCATGGGTTTAAAAAGACAGCGATACGTTTAAGGCGGTAAGGTTGCCAATATATTAATAATCCGATTAAAGGGATGAGGCTCACTCCGATAATTAACAACCGATTTATGTTAAAGCGTGCAACAAATAGCATCATTAGCGATGTTAAAATTAACGTTACGGTTAATCCAAAATCCGGTTGTTTTAACAAAATAATCGCTGGCAGGCCTATGATGATAAGAAATGGAATAAATGTTTTCGTTATTGAATTTATAGAAATTCTTTTTTTGTTCAAAAAATAAGCGAGATAGAGAATCAATGACAACTTAAGAAATTCACTTGGTTGAAAGCTAAATCCCGCAATACGCAACCATCGACTTGATCCATGTATTGTTCGCGAGAAATATGGAAGCCAGGTTAGCATTGTGAGTGAAAGTGTTGCTAAAAATATGTATGGTGAAAGTTTTTTGATTGCATTAAAAGGAATTATAAGTGCGCAAAAAAAACCGATTAAGCCGAGAACAAGGCCAATGCTCTGTTTTTTTACAAAATAGTGAGCGCTACCAAGTTGTTCAGATGCATAAACAGAGCTTGCAGAATAAATAAATATAAGGCCAATTATGATGAGTATTGCGACAATGCCGACAAAAATACGAAGATCTGTTAATAATTCTTTACGTTGTGTAAACATTATATCTCCCTTTTTTATCTATCCTACTACAGCAGAACAGCTTGTCACTTTTTTTGTAATTCGTGAACGATATTTTTAAAATATTTTCCACGTTCTTGGTAATTTGAAAATTGATCAAAACTTGCACCTGAAGGTGAAAAGAGAATTTGGTCGCTAGGCTTTGCGTTTGAAAAACAGAATCTAACAGCTTCATTGAGTTTTTCAAATGCTGCGCATTTTTTGTTGAATGTATCGCAATGCTTTTTTAATTCATTGCGTTCTTCTCCAAAACATACAATTAATTTTACTGCATCGGGCAACTTTTTGATGAGATCTGCACGGTCGACTCCTTTACCGATTCCCCCGAGTAATAACAGTATTGAATGATTGCTCAATAGTTTTATGGCAGCTTGCGTAGCTGCGGCCGTTGTTGATTTTGAATCGTTATAAAAGGTAACATTATTTATTTGCCCGACATTCTCCATGCGATGTTCAGGAAGATTCAATTGTGATAGCGAACGTTTAATTGCATTGAATGGAATATTGTTGAGGTAAAGTGATGCACATATGGTAATCCAGTTCTCCAGAAATGTAATATTTGGCAAGCTAACAGTTGAGACAAGCGAAACCTCATTATCTTTTGTCTTTAAAACGATATGATTATTTTTCGCATAAAAGATACCCATATATTTTTGTGTAATTTTTTTACAAATGGAGGGTGGTGGTTGATCTGTTGACATAAAATACCAGTTTGAGTGTGGATAATTTAATTTTTCAAGATTATCAATTATTGATACTGGTAAAAGTGCTTTTTGGTTGCCACGTTGATTGCGAATAATTGCAGATTTTGCCAAAAAATAATGTTTTTGTGATCCGTGCCGATCAATATGGTTGGGAAAGAAATTTGTCCAGATAGCAAGATTTGGTGAAAAATACGATGATTTATCAAGCTGAAAACTTGATAGTTCAAGCAGAGCACAATCGAATGCATCTTGTTCATGAATCAGATCAAACAGTGCGGTTCCTATATTTCCGCCGGTTTGAATATTCATGACATTTTTCAAAATTATACTTAATAAGTGAACAACACTTGTTTTGCCAACTGTTCCGGTTACGGCAATTATTGGTTTTTTGTACTCAGAACGGAACAAATCGAGTTCGCTTATTATTTTATCTTTATATTTTTGGCAGGCAGGGTGGTATACACCGGGGCTAACGATGATATAATCATTTTTTTCAAAAAAAGAGTCTAATTGATCTTGATCAAAAAACGTTACATTGTTTTTTCTTAAAAATATGAGTTCATCTGGGTTTAGTTCTCGTTGATCCATTACAGAAATTGTAGCATCAAAGGAGCTGAAATAGTTAATTGCAGCTTTACCTACAATTCCTAATCCCCATATGCCAATATTTCTATGTGTAAAACATTTAGGCGATAGGTTTATTTTCATTATTATTGTTGTGTAGTTTTAAATTTCTGTTATACTATTTTTTAGTGTTTTAATGTACTTTATTAAGGAGTTTACCGTGAAAAAGAGTTTATTGATATTATTTTTTATTGGTATCGCTTACAATTTTCTAGCTTGTCCATGGATTCAGATAATGTAATAAGTCAATATGTTCAAGGTCAAATTAGGGTAAGAGTTTGTCGTGATGTATCAAAATTTGTGCAGGCTCAAACAGCATTTTCACAAAAATTGTATTCGAAATTTAGAAAAGCTCTTGGTCAGTCGAGTCTCAAGTATCATATGTGCGCATCACCCATAAAAAAGGCTTCTGAGAAAGCTGAATTTCTGAGTGCTCAACAATGTGCTACGCTAAACAGTTATCTTTTTCGCTTGTTGAATAGGGTCTCTGGCGGTGGTCGCTGGGTTGCAACTTCAAATCCTCGAGCGATACGAGACATAAAGCAGAGAATAATAGGCTTGCAAAATGAACTGAAGAAAGCAGCTCCTTCAATCTCGAAAAAAAGCGAGACCCTAGAACCTATAGATGAAAAGAGTTTTAGGGAGAAATATTTTATTGTTCCTGATTGTCAAGATGGTTCAGATTTGGATATTTTAGCTAAAGCATCTGAGCGGGCGTCTCTTTAACTTTTGACTTTATCTTTACTTTTTGTTTGATATAAGGTGCTTAGAAACAATAATCTAGATGATTTACTCCCTTGCTTTATTATATAATTGTTTTTAGTGTTCGATAGGGTTTGCATGAAGAAATTTCTATTGTTAATGTTTTTTATTGTGATAAATAATTGTTATTACATAATTTCAATGGAAGACAAACAAAAAATGTGTACATCCAAGTATGCAGGCGTGCCTAGCTCGGAGCTACCTCAAAAGAAGAGATATCAAGTTAGCTCTAAGTATCCAGCTCGCGATGTTTTGCTTAGAATTGAGGGTCTTATCGAAAAAAATAAATCTCGTAAACATGAATTTAATTTCCGCAAGCGTTGATTAAATCAAATTATATGGAAAAACAATCCTTCGACAAGCTCAGGATGAGCGGAAATAGAGGATTCAGTTAATAATTCACTGCTTAATTAGTTGATCATTTAGATTGTGCAACATTAAATTTTACTTTATCTTGTTCTACTTTCGCTCATTCTGATCCTGCCGAAGGATTATACATCCTATGGTTAAAATTAGAATTAAGCGCTATACTATTAAAATATGCTAGACAAAAGTAGATAGATTTTGATTTTTGAAAGAGAGCCATGGCCGAACAGAATAAAAAAGTCAGCTATAAAGATACGTTAAACTTGCCCCATACAGAATTTCCTATCCGTCCAAACGCCAAAGAAAATGATCCGAGAATGTTGCAACGATGGAGTAGCGAGGATATTTATTCAAAAACATTTTTTGCTCATGCCGGTGCAAAAAAATATATTTTGCATGATGGCCCTCCTTATGCAAATGGAAATATTCATTTAGGAACAGCTGCGAACAAAATGCTTAAAGATATGGCAGCAAAAGGCAAACGCATGCAGGGGTTGCAGGTTCCGATTACACCCGGCTGGGATTGTCATGGTTTGCCTATCGAACTTAAAGTCACTCAAGAAATGTCCGGAATTTCGGGAAATGAATTAATCAAAGCATGTAGAGCTTATGCAAAAAAGTGGATGTGCACTCAACGTGAACAATTTAAAGCTCTTGGTGTTATGATGAATTGGGATCATCCTTATTTGACCATGAATCCAGGATATGAATCGAAGATTTTGCAGGCATTTGGTCAATTGGTTGGACGTGGATATATTGAACGTCAAAACAAGACCGTTCCGTGGTGCGCATCATGTCAAACCGTTCTTGCTGCGGCAGAAATTGAATATTATGATCGAAAAGATCCGTCAATTTATGTGTTATTCCCATTAAAACAAAAAAATGATTCCGTAATTTTTTCAGAAATAAAAGTACCTATTAATTTATTAATTTGGACAACAACTCCCTGGACGTTACCGTTAAACAGGGCTGTTCTTGTTCATCCACAGGCGAAATATCAATTAATTGAACATGATGGAACTTATTTTATTGTTGGAAAAGAGTTGTCTGACAAGGTATGTTCTTTATTTGATATTCAAAAAAATGTTGTAGCAGAAGTTTCTGGAAAAGATTTATCTGAAAGTGTGATTGCTCATCATCCATTTATTAAAGATTTAGATGTTCCTTTGATTCTCGATGATTCTGTGGCTCTCGATGAGGGAACAGCTTTAGTTCATTGTGCCCCTGGTTGCGGGCCTCTCGATTATGAAATTGGCACTAAGAATAAATTGGATATTTTTTCTCCGATTAGTTCTGATGGAAAATATACCTCAGGAATAGAACCGGCTGAACTCGAAGGAATGCCTGTTGCAGACGGCCAAATTTGGGTATTGAAAAAGTTAAATGAAGAGAGAAAACTGTTTCATAAAAAGTCTATTCGTCATTCGTATCCACATTGCTGGCGATGTCGAAATGGACTCATATTTCGTGCAACTAAACAATGGTTCTGCAGTTTAACAAAACATGACCTTAAAAAGAGATCTGCAGCGGCAGTTGATACATTGTGGATGATCCCTAAAAAATCGGAAAATAGACTGAAAGCTGCGATTGAAAGTAGATGGGAGTGGTGTCTTTCTCGTCAACGAATTTGGGGTGTTCCGATTCCCGCATTAATTTGTAAAAAGTGTGATCATGCATACATTAATCAAGAACTTGTTGATATAGTAGCATCTCATGTTGAAAAAGAAGGAATTGAGTATTGGCAATCGGTATCTATTGAAGATCTATTGCCCGGAAAAATAACATGTGCAGAGTGTGGTGGTGCTGAATTTAAAAAAGAATACGATATTCTTGATGTTTGGTTTGATTCGGGTGTTAGTCATTTTGCCGTTTTGAAAAATAATCCGGAACTTGGATATCCTGCTGATTTATATATCGAAGCAAAAGATCAACATCGAGGATGGTTCCAAAGCTCGCTTTTGACGAGTATGGCGATTGAAAAAAGTCCGTGCACAAAAACAATTATTACGCACGGATATACTGTAGACGGACATGGCCGTAAAATGTCAAAGTCGCTCGGTAATGTTATGGCGCCACAAGAAGTCATGGACAAAATTGGAACAGACGGGTTGCGTTTGTGGATGGCAAGCATCGATTATACTGATGATCTTGGCATATCTAATACATTAATCAAGAATGTTGCAGAAGTGTATCGCAAAATTCGTAATACATGCAGATTTTTATTATCCAATCTTTATGATTTTGAAAAGTCAAAAGATGAAGTTTCGGTTGATAAAATGTTGTTCATAGATCAATATGCATTATATGAATTGTGTGAAATTAATAAAACAGTTATTGAGCATTACAATAATTATGACTTTACAGCAATTTATCATTTGTTAGCACATTATTGTTCTGCGGACTTAAGTTCTTTTTATCTTGATATTGTAAAAGATAGATTATATACCGAAAAGTCTGATGGGTTGTTGCGTAGATCTGCTCAGACTACATGTTGGTACATTCTTGATACGCTTACAAAATTAACAGCACCAATTCTTTCGTTTACTGCCGAACATCTATCTGATTTTTATCAAAAAGATAAAACTGAATCTATTCACCTACAGCAGTTTAATAGGTTGGATGAGATATGGAATGACCTTACGGTAAATAAACTAAAATTATCACAAACTTATTTGGGATCCGGAAAGCAAGTTGCCGAAGAAATACAGCATAGAAGATATCAACATGAGCGATGGGATGCCTTAAAGAATATGCGTTCAGCATTGTTGCGGTTGATTGAAGATCAACGTGAAAAGGGCAATATTAAACATTCGCTCGAAGCAAAAGTTGTCATGTTACTTGATTCGCAAAGTTCTTCTTACAAGATTATTGAACAAGCATTTAAGGGTGCACAATTATCTGAGCAAACAATGGAACAGTTCCTCAAAGAATTTTTGATTGTTTCTCAAGTTCAGGTTGCTCAAAATAAAGAGAACTTGTTACCGACCGATTTTGAAGGGTTATTTGCACGTATTGAAAAGGCAGAAGGAACAAAGTGTCCTCGTTGTTGGCAATGGGAAAAGAACAAGAATGACAATGATTTATGTGTGCGTTGCAAAAATGTTGTTGAGAAATAAATAATAAAACAAAAACAAAAAAAAGGCGGCTCGTTACGAGCCGCCTTTTTACTTGTCAATATTCAAAAGATTTATTATTTTTTTCCAATTCTGTCGAAAGCTCTTTCAAGAGATCCAATTGAAACTGTGACCTTGGTTGCCATTGGATAGTCCGTCATTTTTCCCTCTACTTTTTCTAATTGCTTTTTAAATTTCTTGATTTTTTCGAGAGGTCCTTTTACGCTTTTTTTAACTTGATTGGTCAGTTTAGTTTTGGTGGCTGCGGGAAGTGATTTAATGCTAGTGTTGAAACTTCTAATGGCTGTTGTTGCATTTTTCAATGAGCTTTGCAAGGTGCTAAAACTATCGATGATAGTATCTTTAGGCCCTGTTTTTGATTTCTGCGTTAATGTTTTAGGAAATCCTTTTTCATAACCTATTTCTTCTAGGGCGTCCCGTGCCTCTTCTAAATTTATTTCTATTTTTTCGATATGTTTAGATGCTCTTTCTTCGGCTGGTGACTTTGGGGTTGAAGGTTTGCTGATTGATTTTGTTGGCGTTTTCGTTTTTCCATTTTGTTTTCGTTTGTCTGGTTTGGTTGTTGTCTTTTCTTGGTTGGCCGGTTGTTTATATCCATCTCTGCGATTTTGATTATACGGAGCATCATAACGTGATGGCCGATATCCATAATCCCGTGATTCGCGATATGTTGGTCCTGTATAACTATTTGCTTCAGGTTGGCCAAGCACTCTTACGCTTGCAGGGAAGTTTCTTTGTTTGAGAGCTTCGATAGCTTGTTTTATAGCATCGGCTTCTTCTTTTTTTATTTTTTCGGCTATAGGGCCAAATGAAGCAATTAATTGGTCGATTGCTTCTTGTAATTTTAATAAATTATATGCTTCAAGTATTGAATCAACGGTTGTTCGAATTGCTTGTTTTGACTTTCTCGTCAATGATAAACCTGCTTTGTCAGAAAGATCCAGTTCGGGAACGATAATATTAATTTCTTCGCTTAGTTTTTTATTAAATAATTCAAGATTGTTTATCAATCCTTTATCTTCAAGAAGTTTTTCAATAAAATAATAATTTTTTGTTTTTGGGTCACGGGCTAATAGTGATTTTATTTTTTGAGCAAGTTGCACGGATATGCGTTGCACGTCTGACCACGATACGGTATCTGTGTTCCATTGCGGTATGAATCCAACACGGGCCCACTTTTCAATTTTTCGCTGAAAATCAACAATTGTTTCTGATTTTTGAAGAAGGTTATTGATATGTTCTGTGATTTTGTCAAGAACCGTGGTTATGTGATCAATTTGTTTCCGTGGAATTCTTTTAGGTGTTTTTTGAGGTTTCTTTGTTGGTTCTGCCCGCTGTGAAGGTTGTGCTGGAGTTTCTACGGTTGTTCCTTCAGGTAGAGGTGGAGGCGTTGGCTCTGTAAAAACGTTGTCAATAAATTCATTAAGTTCATCTTCACTCATTTTGCTCATTTCTTCAGTCAGAGCTTCGACATCTTGATAAAACTGTTCCTGTTGTTCCGGTGGCAAGCTACTTACAAATGCGTTGATTTCAGCTTCCATTTGTTGTTCGAGTTGTCTCAATTCTGCTTCAGACATTTCTGGCATTGGACTAGCGGGTGAACCCGAATAGAGGGTGTGAGGAGAGACAAATGCTAGCAGTGAAAGAATAATACAGTTTAAAAAAAGTTTATAATTCATATTTTTCCCATCGTTTTTTTTTAGTGTTGCCATACGATTATACTTAGATATTATACTATATTATAATCAAAAAGTCTGTAGTACAAGCATACTATTGTATGTGCGTAAATAGAAAAGAGAGAAAAATAGTATTATGAGGCTAAAAAACGGTTTCATGCTTCTTGAGGTTGCGCTTGCTTTATTGGTAACAGTTCTCTTTTGGAGTGTGATTCTTAAAACTACCGCACTGATATCAAAGCGGTATAGAGATTTGAAGATGTATATTAAGGCGATTGATTATGCCGGCAATTGCTGTGAACAGTTGCGCTTGCATTCAAATCTTCAAGCAGCATTAGTAAAATTCGAATGTAAATTGATCAAAATAAAACTTAATGACATAGGAAAATGGAATATTTCGTTTTCGGATCGGGAACGTAAAAGACTTTGTGATGCGATGGAATGTTGTTACCTAGAAGTTTCGTGGAATGGGTGTGATGATTCAAAAAGATCGCATATTTTATTTTCTGGGGTGTGCAAATCTGAGGATGGTTGAGTAGTGAAAAAAATACGTAGTGGGTCAACTGTTATTTCCGCAATTATTTACATTTTTGCTACAACGTTCATGGTAATTGTTTTGATGCAAAACACCAGTGGGTTATATCCTCGTTTAATTGGTTATCGGAAAGAGACGAGTTCTTATCTTAAATTATGTACGGCGTTCGATTTGGTTGCACGTGATTTTTATTCAGCTCCCGTTGAATCGTTTCAGTGGAATATTGCCAACGAACATGAAATAAATTGGAATGTTGACAAAAAAACTGTCGGCTGGTGTTTCCAAAAAAATAGGCTTGTTCGCTCAGAAGGCACGTTTGATGTCAAAAGAAAGCGATGGCGCAAAAAAACAAAAAGTTTAGCCGCTGATTCATTGTCCGAATGTTCGTTTGTCTTAAATAAATCCGGAGAAAAAGTAATTGGACTAACATTGGCTTTATCAACAACTGAAAATGGAAATGTTTTGCGCCGCGAGCGAACGGTTAATCTGCGATCAGGAGTTATGTATGAAATCTGTGGCTGAAGGTTCAGTTCTTTTAATAGTTTTCATTATTCTTTCGGTAGTAGCTATATCGATTACATCTGTTTTTCGTACAACATTATTTATGAACAATGTTGCTTTAGAAAAAAAAAGATATGAACAGCAGTTTCGTTTGACTGAATGTTTGCTTGAATTTGGCATAGCTTCTGCGAGAATATTGTTTGAACGCTGGAAAAATAAAGTAACTTCTTCAGCTACATGTACAATTTCGCAATGGCCGCCTTATGACAAAAGATGTTCAACAATGTTTCCTGAAAAATATTCAGGTGTCATAACTATTGAAAAAAATGATCAGCATATGAATGTTTCTGCGCAGCTTTTGCAAAAAAAATTATCAATTTTAGCATTGCAATGTACATTAACATTAATAAAAGATGAGACCGAAAATATTTCAAATGGATCTGTTAATGGACTGACGGTAACAAACTGGTCGTTCTGTGAATGTTAGATTGGCATATTTTTATATAATTTTATCGGCAACATTAACTTTTTTTGCATTTTTACTTCCCGATTTTCTGTGGTGGTTTGTTTTCATCTGTTTTGTCCCATTGTTTTATGTGCATGCAAAAAAAGAAGCTTTCATTTCGTTTTCCACCGGTTTCTTTTGGGGTACTATTTTTTTTTGTTTTCAAACACAGGGGCTTCTTCGTGTAATTATTGATCATACAAAAGGGCGGGGTGGTTTGTTTGCATGGTTACTTTTTGTTATATATTGCTCATTGTGGTCAGGGTTTATATTTTGGGCTATTTCCATGTGTGGAAGATTTTTAAAAAATAGGTTTTTAAAAACTTTATGTATGGGGTTATTCATTATCTTCTTTTTTTATTGGGTTGAACATGGGATATTATTAATCTTTGGAAGATATGAAGGATATCCATTATGCCATCTACTACTTCCATTGACTGTATATCCCCAAATACTTTTTTTCGTACCGATTATTGGTTCATTGGTGCTCATATTTTGTATTGTTTTATGTAATATGTTTGTTGCGTTGTTTGTTATTTCAGGAAAACAAAATATGCGATTTATTTATCTTATTGGTATCTTTGCCTGTTTGAGTCCATTTGTTGTGGGGGTTTGTTTTAGGTTGTTAAATAAAATTCCGGATTACATAAAGCATATAATGGTTGTTGTTCCAAAATCGACGTCGCACAATCAGCTTGATTGTGCACAAAACATTGCTGAGCAGATAACAGATTGTGCAGATAAAAATAGAGATATTAATTTTATTATAATGCCTGAATCTAGTTATCAATTTCCGTTAAATGAATACCTAGAGACGGTTGGTTTGTTGGGAGAAAGCTTGCTCTCGGACGAAACAACCTTGGTTTTAGGTGCACATCGAAGAGAGAATGGCAAGCTTTATAACTCTTTGTATTGTATTGATTGGTGTCGCATAATTAATGTATATGACAAAAAACACTTAATTCCTTTCGTTGAATATCTTCCCAACCATTTTAATATTCCATTTTTTAAAGGATTATTTCTTAACAAGAAGAAACAGTTTAATGTTTCCAATAATCGGCGACAAGTTTTACATTTGGGGCATGAAGTTGAAATGGTTCCTTATATTTGCTCAGAACTTTTTTGGGGTTGTGAAAGACCGGAAGAATGGGTAGAAACCATTTTATGCATAGCGAATGACTCTTGGTTTTCATCTCGTTCAATGCGCAGACTTTTGTCGCTGTTGTCATATTATCGTGCGATCGAATGGCAAAAAAATATTTTGTATGTTTCGCATTATTATGCGCAATGGATTGATCCAAGCGGAAATTCTTTGAATTTATCTGTAAGCATATAATTGTTTGTTGCTTGACTGTGTTAATTGGGCCGTTAATAATGAAACATAGTTTTTGTGCTAATATTAGGCGAATTTTTTAAAGGTATATTTATGAAAAAAATGATAATTATTTGTGGCTTAATGTCATTGCGTTCCTTTGGAATGGTGTATGACGTACCGTCTGTTTTTGCTGTTGTTGATCCTAACGCCGAAAAAGCGGCATATGAAAAAAAGATGATGAAATTTAAGACATTTAAAGATTCATTGACGGTTCCTAATTTAAAAGATGTTGCCCCAGAAAAAATTGCGGAGACATTAAAAAATCTTTCTACTATCGTTCTCGTTGAATGTGCAAAGAAGTCGGAGCAACATGACAAGGTCATACAATCTGAAATCAAAGAGCGTGCAGCAAGACAAAATCAATCATTTATTGATAGGGATAATGAAATTAAACGAAAGGTTGCAGAGCGTTACCATTCAAAACCTGAATCAGCTAGATTTTATGAAAACAACATTATAATCAGAACAACCGTTCGGGCTTTGTTGTTAGGTTCATTTGAGGGATTTAGCACACTTGTTAAATTGACAATTGATGATGTTGGGCTTGCATATATTTCTCCGGGAGTATTTAAAAACTTAAAAAATCTAAGAAGACTTAGTCTTTCTGGCAACTTATTAGAGAATATAGAGCCCGGAACATTTGAGGGGCAAGAAAATTTGTTTGAATTATCGCTCTATAACAATGTGTTAACCAGTTTTACTCCTGAAGCTGCTGAGGGACTGACCAATCTCAAATGGTTAAGGCTTGCAAATAATAACATAGAAGAATTATCACTAGAGACATTAGAAAAGATGCCAAGGCTTACCTTCTTGCAGAAATCAGGAAACCGTTTATCTGAAGAAAACAAACAAGAATTGAAAAAAGAGATGGATCGTCGGTCAATAGTGAGGCGTTGATCTAAAATCTTTCATACATTATGAAGAAAATGGTGCTGCCTTTTTTTCATAAAACTGATATTCTATATATAATAATTCGAAAAAAAATTACAGAAACTCTATGAGCAGAAAGGCGTTATTATGAAGGTGTTCTTGAAAAAAGATGTAGAAAAGCTTGGGTTGGCGGGAGAAATGGTCAAGGTTGCAGATGGACATGCTCTTAATTATCTTATTCCTCGTGGCCTGGCAGTTGCTGTTACGGCACATAACGAAAAATATTTCAAAGAACATGAAAAAGTCGTTGAAAATCGCAAAGCTGTCTTGACAAGCAAAACATCGATGCTTGCAGAAAAGATTGCTTCAACACCGATTACAATCAAACGCAAAATGCATGACGATGGAAAATTGTATGGTGCAATAAGTCCGCACGAAATTGTTGATGAGTTGGGAAAAAAGGGCATAAGTATTTCTAAGAGCCAAGTGCTTTTTGGAAAATCTATCAAAGAAAAAGGTTCTTTTGATGTCACCATCAAGCTTTCTTCCCGTTTGCAACCAAAAGTCAGGATTAGTATAATTTCCGAGTAAATATAAGATATTGATTTAAATGCGAGATACTCGATTTCAACAAAAACGAACTATTGATGCTGAAAAAGTAACCGGGAAAATGCTTCCGGCCCACATAGAAGCTGAAAAAGCTGTTTTGGGGGCGCTTTTGCTAAATGACGACAACTTTGCTCACGTTGTTGAATTACTTGCCTCCGAGGATTTCTATCTTCCTGCGCACAAGGTTATTTACGATGCGGTTGCAGAAATTGGGAGACGATCAGATCGGATCGACATTATTTCTGTGCAGGATGAGTTAACCAAGAAAAAAACGCTTGAAAAGGCTGGTGGGACTGTCTATCTGCTGGAACTGCAGGAAGACATTCCTGCTGTCGGGCTTATTGGGCAGCACGCAAAGATTATTAAAGAAAAGGCGGTGTTGCGGGAACTTATAAATTCGGCTGCAGGAATTATTACCAACTGTTATGATCAGGATGAAAAGGGAATTGAACAAATCCTTGACCATGCAGAAAAAACGGTTTTTCAAATTTCAAATCGCAGAACTAATCAAAATTTTGTTCAGCTCAATATTTGGCTAAAAAAAACATTTCAGCATTTGTCGGATATCAAAAGCCATTCAAAGGGCGTAACCGGAGTTCCTTCTAATTTTTCTTCATTGGATGAGATGACATCCGGATTTCAAAAGGGTGATTTAATTGTTCTTGCAGGAAGACCGTCAATGGGCAAAACTGCAGTAGCGTTAAATTTTGCGTGTAATGCCGCGCGAGAAGGGCATGGTGTAGGTATTTTTTCTCTTGAAATGGCCGCTGAACAATTAACCTTGCGTTTGCTTTCGTCAGAAGCACGAGTAGCTCATCATAATATTAGGAATGCAACAATTACATCTGATGAATGGATGGAGTTGACAAATGTTGCGGCTCGTTTGGCCGAAATGAAACTTTTCATTGATGATACAGCGATGCTTAGTATAATGGATTTGCGGGCAAAAGCACGAAAGCTTAAAGCCGAACATCGATTGTCACTTTTAGTTGTTGATTATTTGCAGCTTCTACATAGTACGCGGCGTCATGAGAACCGTCATCAAGAAGTTTCTGAAATTTCTCGATCTCTTAAAGCTTTGGCAAAGGAACTTGAAGTTCCAATATTAGCATTATCACAGCTTTCGCGTGCTGTTGATAGCCGTATGGATAAACGACCTATGCTTTCAGATTTGCGAGAATCCGGAGCTATTGAACAGGATGCTGATCTTATTATGTTTTTGTATCGCGATGTTGTTTACAATCCCGAAGCTGAGCATCCTTCGCTTGCAGAGTTGATTATTGGCAAACAAAGAAATGGTCCAACTGGAAAAGTCTATCTTGATTTTGTAAAAGAAATATCGTTATTTGAAGAAGCTGAAGGCGACTTTGGTTTGTAGTTATCAAAATCAAATATCTATAGATAAACCGTTCGAATTCTTTACGTTCGTCCTAATCATTAGTTTCTTTTTGGAGGTTCCACCCTCGGGCCACTTCCAGAGCGAGCGGAATGTGTTAGCCGAGATAAAAAATTACATAATTTAAAAATAATTATGATTTTGGCTTCAACTATTGCCTTTTTGTCTTATCATGTTATAATCTTTCGGAAATATTAAGTTTTGCATGATATTAAAAAGGAAAAGGGTGATAGTACTAGGAATAGATCCGGGCTTGCGTATTGCAGGATTTGGTGTTGTCCAAAAAAGTGGGCAACAGGCGATATTGCTGGATTGTGGTTATTTGTCTATGTCTTCTTCAAAAAGTCTTGTCACACGAATTGGCATTTTTCATAATTTTTTTTCAGATAAAATAAAAGAGTGGACTGTCACTGATGTTGCACTCGAGACCCCATTTTTGGGTCGGAATGCTCAAAATTTTTTAAAATTAGGATATTTGCGGGGAATTCTTTATTTGCTTGCCAACAATAACAATTTGGTTGTACATGAATTTTCACCACGAGAAATCAAACGAGCATTAACCGGATTTGGTGGCGCTACCAAAGAGCAAGTTGCACGTGTAATGATGCAACTTTTTCCGCGTTTAAAACATCAAAAAAAGCTCGATGTAACCGATGCGTTGGCGGTAACGCTTTGCGGAGTTTGGAAGGGGCAAAGATCTTTTTTTTGAATAAAAGCTTGCAATGCGGTTTGTCGATAATATAGAATATTATCAATGTTGCATCAAGATGATTTAAAGGGGGATTTGAAAAGAAGGAGGACCAGATGAAAACCATTAGCATGGATCAGATCGGGGGTAAGCGTCTTATTGATGAGCACATTACTCCATGCAAAGTCTGTGTGGATCAACCACATATAGTTTCTCAGCAATTTTCCGAGCATGATATCATTTGGATACAAGAATTATTTTTAACAAATGGATGGCATTGTCTACAGTTAAATGATGTTCGTGCTGGCAGATCAATAATTAATACTATGCTTTATTCGCTCAATTATTATCATGATGTTGCATGTTTAACAATTGAAGATTGTCCGCAACTAGATAGTTCATGTTGTGATATATATGCCGAACTTCTTGAAAAGGGTTATCTAGAAAGCGATCCATATGACGTGGATGCATTCTTTTTGGAAGATTTTAATGCAGACTTTCTGTGGATTGAAAAGACAGCTGAATT
>Ga0180433_10006234_pt1 | contig 15711 bp, 24 predicted proteins | sample SS_ome_8_FD_132980 | JGI IMG/M metagenome (GOLD analysis project Ga0180433, IMG submission 132980) | Hypersaline lake sediment archaeal communities from the Salton Sea, California, USA - SS_1_D_1 metaG | ecosystem: Environmental > Aquatic > Non-marine Saline and Alkaline > Hypersaline >... | reverse complement strand
TTCCAGCATCAGTAGTGGCGAGTCTTCCAACACAACGCCCAAGCACTCGACAACCCGGAACTCCTTATTCAGCCTACACACGAGTTGGTTGTAAGCTGACAGCTGTACATCCGCTCGTTCCCTTTCCAGTTCTTTACGAAGGGCAGCGTTCTCTTCCTGCAGGCGTTTGTACTCGGGTTCGATTTCGCGGATCACTGCGTCTTTGATATCCTCAGAAAGGTTTTCCATCTGACGGACAGTAATTCCGGTTCCTGCTAGTTGATCTAAGCTGCCCCACGTCACGCGACTGCCGTTGGGGAATCCTTGCATCCATCGGCGCACCGTGCTCAGATGCGGACCGCCACTTTCGAACCACTCACTCAGTTTCTTCAGTCTTTTCATTCTCGTACTCCTTGATGATGTTCTCGAGAGCCTTGTAGATTACGTACTTCCCTTGTGTGTTGGGGTGTGCACCCACCTTGCCGCAGCTATCTGTTCCTACCATGTCCACACGCTCTACGCTTTTCACCTTCTCCAGAGCACCTTCTGCTCTTTCTGTACGGTCCTTCAAGGCCCGAAGCGCGCCCCCATGTAGTGTGTTCTCGACGTCCCTATCTGACCGAATTTTGTCGAGGTGATACTTGTAGTGAACAGCCGCGCTTTCACCTTCCTCAGCACGCTGACGTAGGAGCGACACTTGCTCTTCTCTAAACTCGTCGGTAAGCAGATTGCTCAGTCTGTCCTGTAGCTGCCCAGGCCCAGCATCTGCACATGCGTGCTCGAGTTCTCTCTTCAAGAGGTCCCTCCACGCTTCCCAATCTTCGTTTTTCTTCTGGGCAAGCTTGAGCTCTTGCTTGACACCATCAGCCAAGTCACCCACCTGCTGACTTAAAGCGTCGTAGTTTTTCTGCCCGCTCAGTAACCTTGCCTCCGCTTCTTGTAGTGACTTCGCTAGTAATGCAGATTTATCGTACAGGGCCTTTGCACGGTCCACCAGCGCAACGTCCAGAGGAATGTCCTCCTTCTGCACCAGCGTTTCCTCATCCATCCCAGAGAGGGCAGCGTGCGTTGAAATGATGATCGCTTTACGTTCATCGAGCTCCTGGTGCAGTTGCATGACACGCTGGTCTGCTGCGTCTCGTTCAGCTACAACCTGGTCGTAGTTTTTCTGACCAAGGGACAACTTAGCACGAAGCTCTAGTTCTTTGCACCCATCGTGGCCACATTTGCAGCCGTTTTCTGCTGGCTTACCAAGCACAGGTACCTGGATAGGGTAAGTGTTTGGGTTGGCAGCTTGGCATTCTTCTTTACTGACGTACAGTAGCGGTGCTTTTGCATGGGCTGCCGCTTTCCACACATGAAAACCTTCGGCAAGTTCAAAGTACAGAAAGAACTGCTCTTGGCTGAGCGTGTCCGTGCTACCGATGTGCGTCTCCGGGTCGGTATCGTACGCCGTAATCTCGAACTTCACCCATGAATCACTGAGTGGGCCTACGCCATAGTCGAGTATCTTCACCTCGACCTTGCGACTCTTGTGCTTGTACTTGGCGCCTTTGTCAAATTTTACGTATCTCATGATTACCTCGTCTTTTCTGGACACTTCTTTTCGGGCGTTGTCTGGACGCGCCCCGAATCAGCTAATCCAACTCAACCCCATCCAGCTTGTAGGGATACTTTTTGAGGAAGTACTCTTTGGTAAACATGGGACGGGGATCGTAGATACACGGCCACACTTCTTTGCAAGTGAGGCTATCTGCAACGCCCCACTCATTGGTCACGAACATGACTTCTTTACCGTCAGTGTACAGCCCGTATAGCTCCACCTGCTCAGCCTTCTCTGACCCTTCTTCAACAAAGACACCCTCGATCTTGGTGGGATACCTCTCTGTAGCTTCTTGTTTATCCACGAACTTCCAGCCCTGGGCCACAGGCGCCAGAACCTGAACAGATACCATGGTGTCCCAGATGTCGAAGACGAGTGCTACTTCGTGCCCATCGGTGTACAGACCTTTTTCTTTCATCCTTTTCTCCTTATAAAACCTTGCCGTTCCTCACGTCGTCACTACTTGCGTAGCTAAGCCACGGCGCGTCAGATCAAATCGTTTAGACTTTGTTGGTGTTTCCACTGGTAGAGGTCGCAGTGTTTGGCGTCTGTGAGCCCAGCTACCTCTACGTCCTTGCACAGCTGTGTGTCATCGAGGATGTTCAAGAGCCATACAGGGACTGGCGCGGTGCAGTGTCCAAGCACGCTCCCTTCCTTTTCCTCACGCCGTTTCCAGTGCACACAACTTTCACAGTACTTTTTGCCGTTCATTTAATCCTCCGTTCGGCCCGTCAATATATTCAGGGTAAGCATTCTGGTGTGGGCTGGCAACTAAAAACCTTGTCATGCCCGCTCGAGCGTTGCCATGCCTCTTGCAGTCAGGCCGGTACAAGCGGCGCCCCGCAAGAATCAAAACATCCAGCATAAATCTTGCCATTTTATCTCATTACCAGCTTAGCCCAGTCTACCTGTACAGGTATTGTTATTTTTCGATCTCCACACAGCTGATGCCTAGATGCCACGGGTACCAGGACAAGAAATTGGTACGTGAGACTCGCGCAGGCTGTCCCGTGTAAGGATGCAGCATTTGTACAGATAGGTAAGCGTACGATTTAAGTACAGGCAGGTCTTCAACACGGAGTATGCGTTTTCCGTCCGTGTACAGCTTACCGCCTTCCACTCTTGTGGCACGCGTAGCGCCCTCTTCCACTTCTACGCCTGTGACCTTAATGGGGTAGCTCTTGCAGAACCAACGGTAGTCGCACTTTTGTGTATGAATATATTTGGGGAGGTTGGTCTCATAGAGCGCCTCCCCTCTTGTCACTCGGTGAAGGCAGACAACTACGCTCCCGTCCTCATTCGCGTACAATCCACTATCTCGCAGTTCTGTCTTCATTTTTATAATCCTTGCATTGTCAATTCCCGCGCCGCCCCGTCGGTACTAGTTCGGACTGGCCATGCCTAGCTATTGTTGTTTTCTTTCAGGTGGATTCCTTTTTCACCCCCGCATCTTGTAAGAGTCGGGTCGTCTCGAGTGTAGATGCCGCTACGCGTCTGCCGTCTACAGTAGCAGCAGGGATCGGGGTTGGTCTCCTTCATACGAAAAGGAATAGCAGTTCCCCGTTGTTCCTGCCAGCACTCGTAACAAATAAGGTGGGTCCACTTACTGCTCATGTAGGTATTCTCCTATCCTTGAAAAAATCTTGACGAGCATTGCTTTGCCGGTTCGTGACTCTCGGCTCCGTTCCTAGCCCTGCCGGGCCGATTTAATCTAACAACTCTACCGAGTCCTTGTCAAGTCTCCACGGGTAGCACTTCAGGAATGCCTCCGTCTTTGCCGTTTTCGGAGAGCGCTCAAAAGGTAGCTCCTGATAGTAAATTACCTGACTACGGTCCTTGTTCACGCTGTCAACCCTCACGACTACCTTTCCATCTGTGTACATCTTTCGGATCCGCACACCTTTAGCCTTACGAGCTCCTGGTTCAACCTCGACATGCGTAATCCGATAGGGATACTTTTCAAAAAAGCGTTTTTGTAGGCAAAAGGCGTGCCCCCTGTGCGTTGTGATTGGCTGGAAGTGGGCTTCCTTAAACACCAACCGGTGCAGCACCGCGATCTCTTTTCCGTCTGTGTACAGGCCGTACTTGTGGGAGTTGTCCATATTTCAAACCTTAATGTTCCGCTGTACTACCAGCGAGCCCTCTTCGTTTTCTTGCTGTTCCAATTCATCGACAGCTGCCAGCAAGGATTTACGCATGCACTCCGCTGCCATTAGTGCATGCTTCAAGCTATGGGAAACTGTTCCGTACATGAAGTAACTCTGAGAAGCGCCCTTTACTGGAAACCAAAGAATCCAAGTAGTGCTTTCCAGTACCTCTAACTCGAGACCCATGGAAGCAGCTACCAGCGCACATACTTCCACCCATTGCTCGTTGCGAAGGAGGCCCCAGTTGAGCGACCAAGCCTCCTCTATCGCGTCGAGCTTTTCTACCCAACCAATCTCGTATTGCTCCTTGAGCTCAGCCATTTCGTAGAAAACCTTGCGCTGCTTTGCTCTGCCGTTACTGCTCTAGCTATGCGTGTTCTAGCTCAGCCATGCCAATCCTGCTCTAGCGCTGTGCTTGGCCAGCATTTATTGTTATAAACCTTGCGTCGACTTTCCATTCTTACTTCAGCGCCGTGTCCGGTTGTGTGACGCTGCGTCATTCCAACTCGTCGATGTCCCAAGGGAACCTGTCCAAGAACGTGTAAGTCGTCATCTCATAGTTTCCGCGTACGCGGGGGAATACTTCCCAGAAGACCACTCTGTTTATGTGGAGGCGTTCCACGAAGGTGACGATTTCACCGTCAGTGTACAGCCTCCCCTCAGCTACGCCGTACGCACGGGTAGCTTCTTTGTCGAGCTCCACACCATCTACCGCTACAGGGTAAGCACGCTCAAAGTAGCGCTTTAGTGTGACCAGCGTGTGGTGGGCTGTCCGTCCAAGCACGGGAATAAGCTGTTTGTACGTGTAGTGAGTGCTTGTACGCTCCAGCAACACCACCAGTCTTGTTCTATCTCTGTTCGTTCGTAGCATTATTTCTTCTCCTGTTACTTCTTATGCATCCCCTGCCATTCCATCTGATCTAGCAGGTCCTGCATACTGACGATCCACACAAATTTGTGGTCAGGAGGGTAAACACTGAAGGTGCCTTCCTGGCCTTCACTTTCCAGAAACACGCAGCCTGCTTTCCCCTCGATGATTTGCTTATCACCCTCTGCACCTTTCTTGGGATAGATACGGAGACGCTTGACAAGGGTGTGCTTGGCTTTTCCTGTCAGCTTGCGCACAGTAGCTCCCGGAGGGATCAAACGGGCAGGGAGAACCACTTCCAGCTGGGTGTTCAGTGGGATGTGGGGACACTCATCGTAGGGACGCATACCCATGCTTACCTCCACCACTTCAGCCCACGGCTACGTGCCTCGTCCAGCAGCGCAGACAGCTGTGGAGGGTTAGCGCCGTTACGTTGCAGCATTCGTAGCGTGTTGCGTAGATGGCCGTTGGTCATATCCACAATGCGCATACTGGTACCGTTACGCATGGTCCACGTGAGCTCTCCGTTAGCATTGTCGATCTGCACGCAGGTCCCGAAACCCACGCCACTGTCCCAATCTTCGTCCATTCCGTAGCCCATGCTTACGCCTTTTTGTACCACGTCCAGAATGAGTAGGTAGGCGCGTACTTGGTTTCTCCGTACACACGCTTTCCCGTTTTGTCGAGGCGCCGTAAAGCTACGCGCCCGAGGTAGTCGTGAAGGAGTTCTCCGTCACCACCGCTACGTGCCACATCGCTCAGGGGTTCGTACCCTACGATACGGAAGCTGTTCAGCTTTTTCACGTCCTCTTTGTTTTCTAGGACTCCGTAGGCACTCCGAATCACCACCACCGTACCGATGGGGAACAGCTTCTCCATCTTCTCACGGTACACCGCACGTATTTCCTCTTCGGCTTTTTCTAACCGAGCAACCTGTGTTTTGCTCAGCTTTCTTCTTGCTGCCATGTGACCATCCCTTCAACTAGTAATAGGTAGCCATTCTTTGTTGACCTTACTTTTTCTTCTTCGCTACAGGCACTTTTACCGAGCCAGCATCGATAGCATAGTCACCGCCACGCACTTCCACAACATTAAACCATATGATGGTGTTGTCTTCCAGAACAATGCTCAGAACATCGTACACCCGCTCACCGTCAGGCTGAACCCTACGCTTCTGGTTAATCTTCTTGATCTTCTTGCCTACTACTTTTTTGCTATTCATACGTGCTACCCATGAGGATGTACCTTGTGTGGCGTCGGCGGGTCGTTTCAGGCTCTTCCAAGCGCAGCCTTACCAAAACCTTGTCTTGCCAGGCTTCTTAGATGTTTAGATTCCGTGGATTGATGGTCAATTCCTCCAAGGTATCGTCCAACTCCCCTCCTCCCTCTTTTCGCCTGGACATGTAGATGGCGATGAGGATCAAAACGAGGTCGCGCATAGAGGCGCTACGGAACGCCTCCTTTTTGTCGTCCACCTCGGGGAACCACATACGCCACTGGCCACCTTTGACCTCTACTCGAATCCCCAAGCTCTCCTCGGCCCACTTGACCACCGTGCTGATTCTTTCGTGGGCCTTCAAAATTTCGCAATTGTTCTCTGGGACCTCATTTAGGAGTGCCATAATAGACGCACTATTGAAAAGGTCAGCGCCATCGTCATCACCAGTCAAGCTCGCACTCATGGTTTTATCATTCCTTTCCAAATACTTGGTTAGCCTACGTTTTGCTGGAGGCAAAAGTTCACCTTCACCACTAAGAAAGTCCCTTAGCGTAATGTAGCCGACATCTGCGCCTTTAGCCACATCCCGTATGGTCAGCGTTGTAGACGCATCAATCAGGTTGATGGTAAGCTCCCTCAGTTCAGCGTTCGTGAGTTTCACTCCCGTAGCTCCTGTTTCACTTGAGCGCTGACTTTGTCCCGCTGCCTTACCGCTTAGCAGCCTGCTTACGCGAGCACGGAGGTCGTTATCCCTGGCGGTGTTCTTGCTTTCTTCCTCTGCTTCCGTAACACCCGTTTCACTTGCGCGTTGACCTTCAGGACTGCTGAAGTAGTCGTATAGTTTCTGCCCCTCTTCTTCAGTAAGCCCCCGGTTGCCGCCGAAAAACTCACTTAGAAGGTCCACATCTATACCCGTAGCAGTAGCTAACTGACTTATAGTGAGCTTACAAGTCCACAGCCTCTCTCGCAGTACCTGCCACTCTTTTTCCCTTTCTTCTTGCTGACTGAGCGCTTCTTCTTCTTGCTCACGTTTATTCAAGTAGTCAGCCAACCGAGTCTGCACAGCTGGGTAGATGCGCTCCCCCTCCGTGAAACGTAGAAGAAGGTCAAAGGAGATGGCACAGTCATACGCTACTTCACGGAGACGCCTCTCAAATTCACTGCGATTTATCGCATCCTCGTTTAGCAAGTTGCTTAAACGGGTGCGTAGGCCATCCTGGTACATGATGCCTTCGGTAGTAGCCATCCTTACGTCTCCAGGACTCGAGGGATTACCAAATCCGCATCCTTTTCGTACACACCGTCCTTACCGCCAAACGCTACTCTACTCAACCGGACGGTGCTGAGGATCAAAACGAGGTCGCGTACGGACGAGCTTTGGTAGACCTTCTGCATCTTTCCCTCCTCGCCCAGAGGAAAGGACAGCACCCAGCTTAGGTCGTTGAATTCCATATGGAGCCCGAGCTCTCGAGCCCACTCCAGGAGGCGCATGATTTCTTTGAAAGCTTTGATGCGGTCTCCACCGTCATCCGTGTCCTGGTCTAAAACACCCTGCAGTTTCTCGAGGCCTCTTTCAGACGGGAGCATCTTGCTCAACTCGGAACCTTCAGTATCTTTATCTAGCATTGTAGTGTCCTCATCTTCTTCCTGTACCACAGGCACTTTTCGGTAGTCGAGGTAACAGTGAATACGGTTCACGTCAGATAAGGGCGGAAGGGGAGCTACACCACTTTGCAGAAACGACAGTAAGGTCTGCGGCGCCTGCAGGAACGCCTTTACGAGCAACTCCTCTTTGGATATGCCTGCTACCCTACGTGCCAACCTCACACGTTCTTTTAATCTGCGGTAGGCTGCAGCGGTGTACACCGCTGCAGACAACTCAAGCTCGTTGATAATCTTACCTGCGTCTACAAAGCTGAGGTCGTTGTTGCCTGCTGCAAACGATAGGAGCGTGTTGGCTGGTACTGCTGTCGTGTTTGAAAGCTTGTCTATCTCACCACTCCATGTTTTGACGACCTCCCTAAGAACCTGGTTTAACTCAACATCTTGCAGCCGCTGGATTGACTGCCAATCTTTTCCCTCGACTATTTCTAGCAGGCGCCTTCGAGTTTCATCCTGGGTTACATTTACGCTACCTGCGCGCAGAAGTCCGACAACCAGCCCACGGAGCTGTCTGTTGTCCAGAAAGTAGTTCAGTGTCATGAACTCTTTCATAGCGTTGACGTCAAGGTTGCAGGCTGCCGCGCTGAGCTCCTCGATACTCAAGTCTAGAGACTTGGCTAGCTTGATGACCTTCTCGTAGAAGAAGCTGTCTTGCGGGAACACGAACTCACTGCGCTCGATTACTTCGGCTAGTTGAATGTCAGTAAGCCGGCCGCCAGCTAAAAACACCCCGTACTCTTCCTTGGACGGCCCGACTGCTGAGGTTTCAAACGGCTCCCAGGTGTAGCCTTTGTCCACGAGCCACTTGCGGACGCTACTCAGTTGGACCATTCCAGCTTTATCAAACTCTGGCGCCATATCAGATAATCCTTGCCATTCTTTGCGTTGCCGTTCCTTGCCATGCCGGCCTGGGCCTTCATCAGTCTTTCCTTGCCATGCCCAAGCTAACCTTCTATCAGTTTACAGAGTGATCATTCGGGGCGCTACAATGGAGCCATCCCGCTCAGGCTCTGCTGTCCGCATCGGTACCAGCGTTCCATCTTTTCGTACACGCTGGGTGAACACTTTTCGGAACCGCTCCTCTGTAAGTGGAACCGCGTAGTCACTCATTCTACCAATCAGCTTGTACCATACTTGCCCATTTGACGCGGTAATTACGAAGGCGCGTCTGGTGTCTCGTGATGTTGTGTAGATACAGCCTCGTGCAATCCGCATGATAAACCTTGTCTTGTTTCGACTGCTCGTGCTCGGTGTAGTCTCTTCTTGCCTTCACGCGCGCTACCTAGTGTTGCCCTTCCACGTTCACTCAACAACCAAACAAGAAGCATCCAGTTCCCAGGGGTACTTCTTCAGAAGCTCATCAATGATGTCCATCTGCGTTGGCCAGATTTCCACTCTTGGGAATACTTTGTACACCAAGGCTTTGTAGGACCGGTAGCCTACCAGCACCCGACCGACCCATACCACGGATGCCCCGTCGGTGTACAGATTACCATAGCTGCCAACGTACGCAGCCGTTTGCGCACCAGGGTCCACGTCCAGTTGGTTGACACGCAAGCTGTACTTCTCCCTGAACTGGTCCAGAGTCACCTCTTGCCCTCCCCAGTAGCGGGGGAAGATTTGCTGGTAGTAGGCCATGTTGGTGGACCGCACCACATTACCAGCTACGTACGCAAATAGCAGCAAGGCTAGTCCTTGACCATCCTCACTTGCGTACAGTCCAGGTGAGAGGCTTTGGTGGGGGTCAATCAAGCTGGGTAGATGAGGTCCGTTCTTCATTCTCTTTTCTCCTTACGCATAAAACCTTGTCTGGTCATTTCTCTTTTAGCCTGTCGTAGCCCAGTCCAGACATGTCACGTTCCGTCCCGCCGAGCACAACTCAGCCACAACCAAAATTTTCACCCCAAAAAGGCGGAAAGGGTCTCCCCGCGAAGCGGAACTACTCATACTCCAGCACACGAGGAACTACCAAGTCCTCTTCCTTCTCGTCATCCCCCTTCTCACCCTGTAGACCAAAGCAGCCCTTGGTAAGACGGACGGTACTGAGGATAAGCACCAAGTCTTTCATAGACTCTCCACGGAACACCTCTACACGCTCTTTGCTCTTGGGGTCAGGGAAGGAGACTACCCACTTGCCTTCTTCCTCCACACCAACGTGGAGACCCATGTTGCTACCCCACTGTACCATCTGAGCGACCTTGATGAAACCCTTGAGCAGTTCACCGTTGTCTTCAGCTTCCGATGCTAGCAGGTCCTCGAACTGCTTACGGGCTGCGTCACCCAGGAAGTACTCGAGCTCAGCTTGTACCTGCACGTCTTCTTTCATCGTAGTATCCTCCTTTGTATTCTCCAGACTCTCTAGCCAACCTACGATCCTCTCCACTTCATCAAACCACAGAGTACCATCACCGTCCAGGAAGCTCGTGATGGTATCAGCATACACACCTGTAGCCTTTTCCATGTCTGCGAAGAGGGTAGTAGTATTCGCTTGCCAGATACGGTCCTTGAGCTTAGACGCCCCTACAACATCCCACCTACTCTTTTCTATCAACCCCCACAGACGTATCCGTTCTTGGCTGGCTAGAAAGTCCTTTCCCTCAGCAACCCCCTTTAGTAAGTCGAAGCTGATGGCGAGCTCATCGCACAGGAAGGTAGCGTCCGCCACAGTTAGCAGTACACGTAGAGCCTCACGTAGCCCTTTAGGTTTGGTAGCCCTTACTGTCTCCATTAAGAACTGCTCCAGCAGCCCAAGCTCCTTTGTAGTGAGGACTCCCTGTCTACCATCTCTGAACCTGCGTAGCTGTCTCCCGGGAATACCAGTGATGGCTGCTACCGTACTTACCACTTCCTGGCTTTCCCTCTGCTGGAGGTACTCAAGGAACCACTCGCGGATAACAATCTCGTTCATCCTTACTTACCTGTTCAAATAAACCTTGTCTTGCAGTATCCTGCCCCTTCTCGTCGGTTCATGCCAAGCCTGGCTCAGCCACACCTAGCGCCGCCTCACTCTACCTCCAAACAAGAAGTATCAAGCTCCCAGGGATAACTATCAAGGACCTGTCGACTGGAGACTACATTATGGGCTTTCTTCAGGGTAGGGTAGACGTAGTAAGCGCTCACCAGTCCACCGTACTTACCTACCACCAACAGAACCACCTGACCGTTGGTGTACAGTCTACCCTCACGACACACTACCGCCTTGTCAGCTTCTGGGTCAACCTCTAAATGGGTGACCCGTAGAGGGTAGTCTTTTTCGAACGCACCCACCGTGATGGTTTTCCCCGAGTACCTAGGAAAGATGGAAAAGACCGACCCAGGACCCGGTAGCGCTACCGGTACACCGTTGGATAAGATGACGTTGTGCGGGTAGTGCAGAAGTACCAACTGTGTACCGTCAGCGCTCACGTACAAACCAGCTTCAGGGTCTGTGTTCTTTTTCATGGGGTGAATACTCCTAATTCTTTGTCCTGCGTTTAAGAAACCTTGTCTTGTCTTTTCGCTTCGTGTCCCGCCTGGCCCTGCCCGGCCTAGCCGTGCCAGGCCCACTCATCTGCGATACTCATCCACTCATTTATTAACCGTGCCTTGTTTGCTCTCGTCATGCTCAGTCCAGCTACGCCTACCCACCCCGTGCCGTGGTCGCTAACTTTGCCATGTCACCTCTCAACTCGCCTCTCCAGGACCAGTCTACTCACGTCTAGCCCCGTGTACTCTTTGGTAGTACATCAACCTACCTTGTCTCACAAGTAACCTTGCTACCTCTCTTCCAGCCTCACCTCGCCCACACCGACCTTCGTCGGGCCCTGAGCCGCTGCCTCAACTGCCCCATCAAGAGCACCTACCAGGACGTCGACCACCCAGCACTACCCTCACCACTCCCCACCACACCCGAGCTCCGAGACCCTGCCGTTTTCGACCAACTCGAGCTCACCCAGTACCGACCAGCCAACACCTACCAGATTAGTAGAGGTTGTGCTCATACCTTTCTACTAGGTGAACACTGTCACTGCACACCTCCGCTCGCCACCTCAACATGGGTCCACCAACCCAGCACGTCAAGAGGAGCGCCCACCCAGCCACACCGAGCTCGGGGCCCTCTCCCCGCCCCGAGCTCGTCAAGAAATATGGAATTTCATCACATTTCGCCAGAAATAGATTTGTCGAGAAAAATGGAATTTCTCGACAAACACATTGATTAAATGACCGCAGATTAGAACTCCAAACTGCCCGTAATGCGCCTTGGATATGCCAGAAATACGGTGTTCCTGGAGGTGAACTATAGAAGAAATAAGGAGGACGCACAACAAAATTGGAGAAATGCGTGCAGAAAAGGGAGAAGGATGCCGTGAATTACCGAATTCAGCATTGTGCAGTATTGGACGCTGTTTATTTTAGGTGTTGGAAAAGTTGTGCACATAAACACCAAAAGTGCGTGCCTGACCTGGGTTGGACATAGACCCTTATATACCCATATGGACTGATCCAGTCCAATATCCAACCTTTTCACCCTTTTCCCACTCTTTTACTGTGTTTTGTCTCGTTTAGATCCGGATCCAAAGTTTTTTGACTTATTTCTTGACTTTTTCTATTTTTTGATCTCTTTAATTCCGTTCTTGGTTTTTTCGGATCCCTATGCGATTTTTTCTTGACATCTGCTTTCGCCGTTTCTCATAAATTGATCCCGATAATTTAATTCTATTATTCGGATAAGTATTTACTACGAAAACGTAAAGAGGCTTTACACTTTGAGTAGCTGTCCTTATTTTCGAGAATAGGCGTGTCAAGAAAAATCGAATTTCTTGACAGAAAAAATGCAATAGCCAAGTACGGAAAAATGAGCAAAGTGAAATGTAATATTCCTTACACTTTATTTTTACACCCGTGTCCAGGATTGGCACGGTACCTGCAATACTGGCTAGCAAGGAAACGAGCACAAAACGTAAAGCCTCTTTACACTTTTAGAATACATCAATGATATTAAATAGTTTGTGATGAATACTGTAGTCTGCACAAAGGCACAAAACGTAAAGACCCTTTACACTTTCAGCGCTCAGCACAAAACGTAAAGGGTCTTTACACTTTTATGTAAAGACCCTTTACATCTTTGCTTCCGTCGAGGGTGTAGGTATAGGGTTCCCCTACAGGTAGGTTTATATCTTACCCCCATGGTGTTAGGGTACCCCTATACCCATAGGGCTCCCCTTGAATGCAGATGTGCGTCGCGTTTTTGACGCGAGCGCGACGCACCTATTACATCTTACTAGATTGGTAAGTGAAACTAAACTGCGTGACAGCAGGCGCAGTACGGAAACGAAAACGTGGACTCGATAACCCGGGTTTCGTTGCAGTAGCGGCACGGCTTTTTCGTGTCGATTATACGTTCCCAGTGTTCACCCCTACGCTCCCAACCGTCACCTTCCGGCTTCGGTACTGGATCGGACTTGTGCTTGTCTTTGCAGTTTTCGCGTTTCACTTGTAGCCTATCACCTGTGATCTGGTTTGGAGTTCAGAGACGCCCCTAGAAAATCGTAGGATCGATTTCGGCGAGGGATGTGTGGTCTTGGTCCCCGATGATGATATGGTCCAGCACAGGAATTCCCAGGAGCTCACCGGCCTTGACCAGGCGTTGGGTTAGCAGCTTGTCGTCGGCGCTGGGGTTGGGATCTCCCGAGGGATGGTTGTGGGCGATGATGACGGCTTGCGCGCCTGCTAGAATTGCTCCGCGGAAAACCTCCCGGGGGTGAACCGTGACTTCGTTCAGGCTACCCATGGCGACGGTCTGCACGCCCAGGACACGGTGCTTGCTGTTCAGGAACATCACCACAAAATGCTCCTGGGTTTTATCTGTGAGCCCGTACCCCTTCAACACTTCCGCGGCGTGGTAGCTGCTACGGATTTTACGGGGCGCGTCGATACGCTTCCCGGGCTTGTAGACCACTTCGGCTTCGCGCAGGATCATACCCATGGGACACCTCTACTTCGCGGCGACGGGAGAGTCACCAACCACGGCCAGGATGAACGGGGTTTTCTTGTCCTCGCCCACCACCAGGGTGTGCAGGGTCGGAGCAAAGCCCAACATATCCTTGATCACCAGCACGGCATCGCGGGCGGCGAGCTTCGCGTTGTGCTTGTTATGCACCACAATGGCGACCGTCGTAACGCCATTCTTGATGCAATTCTTGTGGATGATGACCGAAGCATTGGGGGTGTTCGCCTGCCCCAGGGTGCGGCAGCGGTGAGACTTCACAGCGGTGACTTTGGCGGTGTGTTTGTGGGCGTGCGCCGAGCAACCCGAGAACACGACAACCATCAGCGCCAGCGCGGTGAGCCAGCCAATGACGACAGCCAGGAATTTCTTGGGGTAGTAGGCTTGCGTGTTTTCCATGATTTCCTCCGTTCGTGGTACCAAGATAATCACGTAAAAACTGCGTGCAAGTATTCACACGCCATTTTTTGAAAACAGCAGGACTAGGGCATGGGTGTTAGGGGAGCCCTAACACCGTACCCCTGGGGTAGGGGACGCCGAAGCGTAGGCGGGTTACTCAGCGGTGGCGATACTGAAGCGTTTGGTTAGGCGTTGCGCCATCCAGGCTTGTTCCCGTTGTCTCCGTACCCATGGGTTGTTTGGGGGAAGGTCGTGAAGCTCGTTGGGGTTGATCCAACCGTAGGGATCTCCCAAGAAGCCGGGCTTGTTTTTGCAGGCGGCCCTGATGGAGTGGGGAGTGAACAGCGCCCGGTCCACGCCCCGACGTGCCCGCGTACGGCTCCACTTGTACTTGTTCCGGTCCATCTTCCTACCCCTTTTCCGGGTTGCTCCAATTGCTTTCGTAGCGGCGGTAATACCGCTGGTCCCTTTTGAGCAGGGGTTGCAGGCTACACCAATGGGTGACCCGCGTCGCGTCGATTTCCTGGCCCCTACCCGCTAGCATGTTGTTGAAGCATACCTTGTTGATGTCCTCGATACCGAAAACCTTGCGGGCGTCGTCGAACATAGCTTTCCTCCGTTCTATCCGTTGACGTCTACGTACTCGGCGGCTGCTGTGGTCTTGGTCCAATCGGGATCGTCCCCGGTGTGGGCGACGCATTTCCAGTGGGCTGTGTCGATGTAGCCTACCGCTCGCATCTTAGCCGTGAGCCCTTCGATGGTACCCTCCCAAGGCATCACCTCGGTTTCGGAAGCGCCGAACGGCTGGTGCAACCAAACGCGCCCATCCTGGTCCAAGGCGTAAACCTTGGCGCACTGGGAAACGCCGTGCTTGCCGTAGTCCCAACGGGTGACACGGCTGTTCCAGACGCTTTCGATCTCGAGCCGCTTGGTCATCTTTGTTAGGATCGTCATGTTAGCCGATCTCCGTGTAACCTGCCCGACGCGCTGCTTCACGGAGACAGGCGTCAGCTTGCTCCGCTACCTCGGTCAGCACGTTGCTGAGGTTGAGAAGTTTTGCCTTCATGGAAGGCAAACGCTCCAGGTCCGCCTGCTTACCGCGCTCACGCGCCGCTGCCGCCAGAGCGTTGTGGACTTCGAGCATCTCTTCGAGGTTGAGTTCGGACAGGTCGATGGTCATCTTGCTCATTTGACTGCCTCCGTTCGGATATCTAATATGTGTCGCGTGTGAGAATTCGCAAGGGGATTTTTTACTATTGCTCAGGCGCCCTGGAAATTCGAGACGGGCGCGTTTACGTTGCCGCAGTATCAGCACACCTATTTTTTGAAAACGGGCCGCACGCGAATTGCATGATGCAGGGTACCCCTAATACCCTACCCCTGGGCATTAGGGCTTCCCTTGTTTGCCAAATTCCGTGTGGCGCATTTCTGTGGGTGGCTGGTGTGATTGCATGTGGGGCGGGTTTGGAAAGCTCTGCCGAATTTACAGAGCGTCTGGCGGGGTTGCTAGTCGTCGCTGTAGTCGGTGGAATACTCGTCGCACCAATCCCCGGTAACAGGGTTCCAGGTGAGCCCGTCACCTTCGATCATGGCGACCGCCCAAAGGGCTGCACACTTCTGGGAACACCAACGGGGATTGTCCTCGGGATACTTGGCTGGTTTGGGTGGGGAGGATCGGCAGTAGTAGCAGCGGGGTTTCACGGTAGGGACCTAAAAGGGAATGTCCCCGTCGATGCCGTTACGGAGTTGAACGTGAGAATCCTGCTGAGCCACACGGCAGGCTTCCTCACGCGCCCAGACATGAGCATCGTTCACCGTCCACGACTCCACAAACATTTCGTAGGCGTA
>Ga0180433_10006233_pt1 | contig 15720 bp, 7 predicted proteins | sample SS_ome_8_FD_132980 | JGI IMG/M metagenome (GOLD analysis project Ga0180433, IMG submission 132980) | Hypersaline lake sediment archaeal communities from the Salton Sea, California, USA - SS_1_D_1 metaG | ecosystem: Environmental > Aquatic > Non-marine Saline and Alkaline > Hypersaline > Sediment... | reverse complement strand
TACGTGGTGACCTCGTTCACAGGGACCAATTTGGGTCCCTTCAACGACGAGTTCGTCAACATCAACCCGGGCGACATGTTCCGTCTGTTCGACGATGATGGGGTCACACTGCTCGAAGAGGTGGAGATTGCGGGCATCGAGTCGGCCACGCAGATCTGGCTCAAGGAGCCTGGCATCACGGTGCTGAGTGCTGCTGATGTAGCCGGCAAGCCGTACGAGATCTACCTGAACCAGCCACCCGTGCCTCATGAGCAGAGCAACGCGCAGCTCTTCTCACAGATCACCGACCGGGTCGTCTTCGAGCGCACTGCGGATTTCACCGCACAGTCGGGGGGCTGGGTTCCGGTGGAAGGCAGCCCGACCGACCAACGCCGGCTTCGAGACACGGATACGGACCTCAACTTCGCCAACCTCGGCATCGAAGTTGGGGACATCGTGGTGATCGACTCGTCGGGTCTGCTTTCAGGCCCCACAGGAATCCCCACGACGGGCCAGGAGCGGGCGAGCCGTCCCTTTGGCGACCGGAGTGTCCCCGGACGCACGACGGCTCAGACGGGCCAGGAGGTGCCTTTCATCGCGGGTGCTCCGTCCGAGTTCGATGACAACCGAGGCTGGTATCGCATCACTGAGATCCTCGGAGACGCGGTGCTCGTCGAGAGCGACACGGAGTTCAGCGCCAGCCCTGGCGGAGGCAACGTGACCTTCGGCATCGATGCCGAGTACGCCGTGCTTCCGACAGTCTCGGGTTCGACGGCCCCGTTCGCAGACCCCCCGGGTGGTCCGGGTGTGGAAGGTCAGCTTGATCTTCGCCCCACCGCTTTCGCGGGTGAGTCGGGATCGATCGCGAACTCCTACGCGGGGAACCTGTTCAGCATCGCGCCCTTCTCCTACAAGATCATCCGTCCAAACAACCTGTTCTCGACGGAGGCGATCGATCTCGTTCTGCTCATGCGCGAGCGTACGTTCAGTTTCCTCGAAGAGTTTGACCTTTTCTTCCGTGAAGATAAGTTCGGGAATTACTTCGTCTTCCAGCGAGACGACCACATCGCCGATCTCGGTAACCCCTTGATTCCCGATGAAGGTAAGGGGGTCATGAGTAACGAGCTCATCGACGGGGTGCGAGGTCTGGTGAACATCAGCCCGTTCGCCAACACTACGGACTCGCTGGGAGTGCTGGATCGGCGCTTCTGGGTCAACGACTTCCGTCTGGACGCTGAGTTCCCGCCGGGCTCGGGCGCGGGGATCCCGAGCTACTCGACTCTGGAAAGCAACGCGAACAACCCCTCGGCTGATGTGGGTGATGGTCGTCCGGTTTTGACGGACAGGATCGACGAAATCCTGGACGACAATGATCAGCTCCGGCAGCTCCGGTTCGCATGGCTCGATTTCCGAGTTCAACGTGAAGACGGGACGATCCCGACCCGCAACCGGTTCCTCCGTGCGTTGGAACGCTTCGACAGTGCTCGAGGCCGTCTCCAGCGCCTGACCACCTCGATCACCGATGCGGTGGGGGGAGCGATCAACCCGATCACCAACTCCATCTCGGGAGGTAGTTGATGGCTGACCCCAAGGAAAAGTACAAGTACCGGTCGCCGTTTGACTTCGACCTCTCCAAGATGTCCGTGGAGGAGGCTAAGGAGCGTCTCCGTGCCATGGGGATCGAAGCTGGTGAGTGGACCGACAACTACGGCCGTGTGAAGGACGGGGACAAGGCTCAAATCCCTACCTTCAAACTCTACGCAGAGATGCTCACGCAAATCCGCGACATCTGTCAGACACAGGTGGACCGTGATCTCAACGAGATCGACATGCTCAATGTGAAGCTGCGGCGCCTCAAGAAGGGAGGAGGTGCCTGATGTCGAACCCAGAACAGGGACCGCAACAACAGGGCGTAATCGGTCAGTGGCAGACGATCTCGCTCACTATCCCGGATTTCCTCGAGCCTGTTCGTCAGGCGATCGATGCCTTCTTCTCGTTCCTCATCCAGATCCTCAACATCCTTCTCGCGGTGTTGGAGATCCTCAAAGTTTTTGCCACGGGTCTACTTGATCCTCTCATCGCTCTCATCGAAGCGATTCGGAACCTGATTGAGGCGCTTCTCAACGACATTCGCCAGCTCGGCATCTACATCCACGGTGATTTCTACGCGCTCGAGGGTCCGGACTTCGCCGCGCTCCGTGGTGGCTACCCGCAGTATGAGGGTCGAATGGTTGGACGCCTGCAAGACACGCAGGATCCCAACCGCCCGGACATCAGTGAGTTCTCCACGTGTATCGCTGTTTTCCTGTTCGTGCAGGCGGACATCCGTGGCATCAACCGGATCATCCAACTCATTAAGTCGATCTTGGCTCTGTTCAGCCGGCAGTATCCGCTACCTCGGATGCAGAACCGGGTCGTGAACATCCAGGCAACCTATGGATACGACGGCGCCACGATCTTCTCCTTCAACCGAGGGTTCTTCCGTAGCGAGATCTTCAACAAGGAGAGTCCAGACGACAACATCAACAACCCGTACAACGCGGTGAACTTGACGTGGGAGATGGCTCCGATTCCAGGAGCTCCTTTCCCGGATGTGCCGATTGCACCGCCGGCCGGGTTCTTGGTCGAGTTTTCAACGCGCGAACAGCCGCTTAAGCTCGTGGCCGAGCGTGTTATCGAAGGCTCCGCCCAGGATATGGATCTGAACAATCAGCCGGCGAAAACCGAGGTGGTTGAGCTCCTCGATCCTGACGGTCAGCCGTTGGCGATTCGTGGCGGCATCCAGCAGCTCCAGATCAATGGACGCATCAACTTCAACGATGCCGTCGACATCCGGGGGGAGTTCAAATCTGACGCCGTGCGTGTTTACGGTGTGCGGGGTATCGGTGACCAGTCTCCGGTGGATTTGGGTCTTCTCCAGGAGGGCGACAAATTCTTCCTGCAACGAACCTTCTTCGTCCCCTTCGCCCAGAATCTGTTCTTCCCCGGAAAGGGGTACGGCGCTTCTTTCCGCTTCGAAGACATGCCTTTCCAGGCAGACTTTGATCTCAACACGAGCTTGTCTGGTGGGGGACGAGTCAAGCGCACGAACGACAACCGGCAGCCCGACCAGTTCTTCGTTCGGGTCCGCGCCGTCAACCGTTCGGTTCGAGGACCCGAGGACTACCAGTTCGTTCTCGACCAACAGACGCTTCGAGATCGTAAAGGCCCTACGGTCAACGTGGCTCCCGGCTCGGATCCGGACAACCTCATTGATTTCAACGATGCGGGACCACCTTCGGACGTGACGCGCATCCTCTTCCCAGATGCCAGCACGCAGCTCTACCTGCGGGCTGTAGCCGAAGCTCTGGCCATCATGGCTTTGAGCCGTGCGGACATTCCTGTGCTTCTCGGTAAGGGAAACGTCTCTGTTGGGTTCCCGCCGAGTGGGCCTCTCAAAGATGGTTCAAAGCCTCCGTACTGGGACACCTACCAAGGCAGCGCCAACAAGGCGACGCAGCTTGAGCAGATTGCTCAGTTCATGTTGCCGCAGATTGTTGGTCGTCGGCAAATCAAGAAGTTCTTCGAGAAGGCAGACTCGAACCCGGCCAAGTTCCGGAAGAAGCTGTTCATCAACTGCATCAACTACACGAACCGCCTGCTGACTCAGAACCTGCCTCCGCTTCCTGCTCGTCAGCTTGCGGTCGAGCGTGCTGAGGACTTGCTCAACTTCCAGATCATCTTTGGAGAGACGAACTACTTTACTTCGGTTGATCCCAACCTCACGCAGCTCTTCGAGGGTCTTCCTGGGGGAACGCCTCTCGAGCTCCTTCAAGACACCAACCTCCAGAAGGGCATTGGTCCGAACCCCTACTCGATTGGGGTTCCTGGGGGTCGAGCAGCCGACCGTATCCGTGGTGAGATGGGGAATGAGACCGTGCTCGCTCGAGACCCTCATTTCTTCTTTGCCTCCCCTGAAGAGTCGTTGATCCCGGGCGCGGGTCGGGGCTCGTTTGATGAGGCTCCTGTCGTCTACAACCGGACGAATAACCGGCTCAACAACGTAGACTTCTTCCGCAACCTTGTGCCCGACAGTGTCTACGAGGGTGCTGCGTTCGTGCTTCAAGTTGCGGCCGGTCCTGCGGTGCGCCCCCAAGAGCGTGGGTGGATTGCCTTCCGTGTGTTCCCGCAGGGCATTCCCTCGATCGACCGTTTCTTCGACCAGATCCTCGCGCTTCTGCGCTCCATTCAGGCAGCCATCGAGAGCATCGCGGAAACCATCCGTCGCTACATCGAGTTCCTTCAGAGTCGAATCCGGGAGCTTCAAGCATTCCTCAATCGTATCAACGCGCTCATTCAACGATTGCTCCGTTTCTTCTTCTCCATCACCCCGGCGGCGGGGCTCGTGGTCGTCGCGCCCGGCACCGATGGGGTGACGACGGCCCTCGTCGGTTCGACCAACAAACCTATCCAACCCGAGAACCCTGAAGCTGATGCGTACGGCGGAGGCATCGTCCTGTTTGCAGGCGGCATCCCCAATTTGGCCATCGACATTTTCCGGGCCCTTTTCAGTGGAGACACCTGATGCCCTTCAACTTCCTCGGAACCATGCGAGCCTGCCAATGGAAGGCTTTTCGTGACTGGACGCTGAACGAGCGGCGTGCTGTTCGGGGTCGCTTGCAGGTCATCAACGCTGAGCTCAACCGTATCGGACGCATCACCGTTTTTTATCGGTCGCGGACTGACGTGGTGCAGACCGAGACCGGTGCCGAGCGAGAGGTCACGACGGTGACGGAGGAACGCACTCGGTTCGTCGTTTCCCCGGGGTCGTCGCTCGAGAAGCTCGTGCAGGCGTATATCGCCCAAGGGGGCAACCCGATGTCGATCTCGTTGTGGTTGCAGCCTGATGAGGTGCAGTTCACGACCGATGAAGATCCCCAGGATGACGACGACGACAACCCCAACGAGGTCGTCACCCAAGCCGGGTTCGAGTCCACCCCGTTCGATCAGCCTTACGGTGGCGTGATTTCGGTGACGAGCGCGGACTCGTATGACGTGGGGGGTCGGTACCCTGGCGGGCTGTCCGTCAAGCTGACTGACTTGACGCGCAACGCAGGTCGGTACGTGGAAGAGGCTACTGCGGGGGCGAAGGTCGCGATCAAGATGGACTGGGCTCGCCGGTGGGTACGGCAAGAACTTGCGGAGCTCACTCAGCTCGAGGAGAAGATTGTCAAGCTGATGGACTTACGTGAGCAGCTCATGGAAGAGCGCGACTCTCTGATCCAGCAAGCTGTAGGCGGCTCGGTGCCTGACTATCCAGTGCCTCCGGACGCCAACCGTTTCGCTCGAAACCTTCATCTGACCGACATCGTGAACCAGATGGACAGGACTTTTTACGAAACGGATGAGAACGGCGAGCCTGACTTTACACGTATCAACCTCGGTCGCCGTGCGGATGGAACTTCACTATCCGAAGCGAGCAACGACATCAACGCCGAAAGCGGCCAGGTGGACCCGAGCGGTATCGCCTTCTACGACACGCTTTTGGAGGATCCAGACGGTACAGACCCGTTTGCCGTGTGAATTTGCCTATAGCCCTTCCCTGAGTGAGCCATGAGTTTCGACTTCCAGATCGCCCATGCGTGCCCCCACCTCACGGTGGAGGAGGAAGTGGTTTTGGGCGACGACCGGAGGTCGTTGGTCACCCGGCAGCCTGTTGCTTCGAACAGCATCCGCATCACTGCGAACGACCAGCTTTCGGTGCCGAGAGATGGGCTCCATAGCCGAGCTCAGCTCTACGGTTCGGTCAGTGGTCCTTTCCGCGTCATCCAGAACGAGAACACGATCTCGATCCGGAACCGCACTCAGTCGATCGAGAACTACGAGCTTCCGGTTGGGGCCCGCATCACGACAGACCGGGTCGTCGGTCTTCTAAACGCAGCGTTCCGGAATGGGCAGGTCACCATCGTCGCTCAGAATCTCAACGGCTATTTGCGGCTGACGGATTTAAGTGACCAGGGGACGCGCTCGCAGGTCATCGTGACTGGGGATGGTGCTCCCCAACTCGGTTTTGTGAACCAGACTCGAGCTCGAGGACGGATGGTTTACCCGCCGTGGCGGTTCGCAGAGCGTCCAGAGATCGCTACCACGCCTGGTGTGGCGAACATCCGTCGAGTCACGGTTCGTTTTCCTCAGTTCACGCAGCCGGTAAAAGGCAACCCGGTCTTCAAGGTCTCCTACACGACGTACCAACGCTACTGTCGGCGCTGCCAGGGATTCGGTATCGAGAACGACTACCTCATCTCTGCTGACGGCACTCCTTTCACGGTCGTCAACGAGGATCTGTTGAACCAGGACGTGCTCAAGGTGCTGAGCACGATCAAGGGCTCCAACCCCTTTCACCCCGAGTATGGGACCACGTTGCTCACACGCATCGGCACCAAGGCGACAGGTACGGGCTTGGCCTCCGTCAACGAGGACGTGATCAACGCGCTGACGGTCTTCCAGCGACTTCAAGAGTTCGCCGGTCGCTACCAAGAGGTCACGGCTCGCCAGCGTCTGGCCAACGTCATCGCGATCAACACGCTGCCCTCTGAGTTCGACCCGACGGTGTTCGAGGTGCAGATCATCGCAGCGAACGCTTCCAACGTGCCGGTGGTCGTTTCCACAGTTTTCGCGGCTCCGGGCACAGCGGCACTTGCCGGTACCAACGGCCTTTCGCTCGGTCTTGGTGGCTTCGGTCTTGATCGTCGGACCGGCACCATTCCTGGCATTGCGCCGCCAGGAGGAATCACCTGATGGCATCGACTCCACAAATCATTGGCCCGGATGGCGTCGCTCGAGAGACCACCATCTTTTCTACGACGATGACCTCCAGGTTCTTCCAAGGAACCATGGATGCCGACACGATCGACATGCAGATTTCGATCCGTGGCGGGGCTTTCACTTCCGATCCCGACTTCATTCTGTTCGAGGGGACGACCTTTTCCTTCCCGAACCCGTCTGTGTTCCCGGACGGCCTCGAGCTCGCTGCTGGCCTCAACATTATCGAGGTGCGTTCTGTCTCCTTTTCTGGTGCCGTGTCGGCTTCGGCTCGCGTCGAAGTGACGCTGGTTCAAGAGGCGGACATCGCTCTCATCGGAACGGTCCCGAGCAACATCAGCGTCGAGCAGTTCGACGACGAGGTAGAGATTCGCATCGAGGGAGTGGCCAACTCCACTTTTCGTGGGATCAACTTCTACGCTTCGAGGTTTACTGGTGGCGGTTCCACAGGCTACCAGCGCGTCAATCTGAACACGTTGTCGGATGTGACGACGGTGCAGGAGACGACGACGATCGGCAGCCTTCAGGTGGACAACCCGGTTGCGACCAACCCTGATGGTACTCCGGCTGCCGACCCTCTCTACGTCAAAATCACGGAGACGCAGACGAGCAGTAACGACGTGATCCAGAACCTCGAGAGCATCCCACTGACTCCCGAACTCGCCGCTGCCATCACCATCCAGGAACGGTCTGCGCTTCTCCGTACGGACTTCGTGGAGACTTTCGAGGTGCCGGAGACCACGAGGACTATCCGGAGCACGTACAGCGTGCAGTCTTTGGTTAGCCGGTCGTTCTACACGTTCCGGCACAATCGCCAGGCTGGGCCGGGAAGCGTGCCTCCCACGGTGCCTATTGCTGAGTTTGCGGCCACCGACCTGACCGAACCTCTGTTCTACGTTGCGACGGCGGTGTTCTACAATTCGGCGACACAGCTTGAGGTGGAGTCTGCGTTTTCCCCCGAGGTGTCGGGACGACCGACGATCATCCGGGAGAATGTCGGAACGTTCCCGGCCCCGTCACGGCTCGAGATCGTTGAAGACACGCTGACGGCCATCTCGCGGACAACTCCGCAGATCGCGGTGCAGCCGGGATCCGTCATTCGTGACACGGTCGTAGACCCAGCCGCCAATGAGGCCGTTCGATTGCGTTTCCTCGTGGACTGGAGCTACCGCGTTCAGTCTGTGGACACGCTGCTCCAGGTGGATGGCATCGAGGCTAATGGTACTCCTACCCCGGTCGCACAGAGCCCGTACAAGCAGGCGCTTCAGCAGGTGTTCGAGCTCCAGAACCCGGCCGACACGCAGGCCCTGTTCGACCAGTCGTTTGATCAGCTTGCGTCCCGCAATGGCGTCTTCCGCCGTTCGGGTACTCGAGCTCGAGGGTTCGCCACGTTCTTCACTCGAACGCGACCTTCGTCTACGTTGTTCATCCCGTTGGGTACTCGCATCGCCAGCGGTGCTGTGCGCTTCGTGACAACGACGGACGGATCCATTCCCATCAACAACGTCGCATCCTTCTTCAACCCGACGACGAACACCTACCAGATTCAGCTCCCCATCGAGGCAGAATCTCCAGGTACCGCCGGCAACCTGGGGGCGGGTCAGATCCGGACTATCGTAACGTCGCTTCCGGGCCTGTCGGTCACCAACAACAACCCGACATTTGGAGGTTCGAACCAGGAGACCAATCTGCTTCTCGCTACCCGTACCCGCAACGCGCTGGCCTCGGTGGATTCGGGCACCGAGCAGGGGACCTTCCAAGTAGCGGCGGATGTTGCCGGAGTCCAAGAGGTGTCGGTCGTGGCTGCGGGCAACGATCTAATGCAGCGGGACTTCGACACCGATTTCAACAAGCATGTCGGCGGCAAGGTAGACGTGTGGCTTCGAGGTGCGTCGGTCGGCAACGTCACCGACACCTTTGCCTTTACGTTTGAGACTGCGTTCGACGTGCAGTTCCAGATCATCGGCAACCCGCTTGCACTTCAGTTCCGAGCTCTGGACACGAACCTGTCGCCGTCGAACCCGATCGCGGAACTGCTTGACGACCCCACCTTGGGTCTGGGTTTGCGCAATGCGACTCAGGGCACCTTCTTCAACCTGGCTGATGTGGAGATCCTGGACTACCGCACTATCCAGCTCACCAACACGGGCAGTCAGCCCACCGTGGCCTTCGGCGACATCGTGTTGGGCGACTACCGCTACCTGACGAGCACACGGTTCGTCTTTACCCGACAGCCCGTGAATTCAGTGGTCAGTGTTTCGGGTCAGGTGTCTGGGCAGCTTCCGGAGGAGAACTTTGAGTTCGTGCGCCTGGATGATCCGCTTCTGCTCGGTCGTTCAGAGGACGCGCAAGCGTTCCTGAACATCATCCAGGTCAACGGGGTTCCGAGTGGTGAGAGCATCTCCGTGACGAACGAGGAACGTATTCTTCTCGGCGAGTTCGATGAGTTCGTTGACAACCTTGGTGCGAACCCATTGACGGTCGCGGTGTTCAACACGGAGCGCACGGTTCAGTACCGTGGTCCCCAGGACCCGAGCGGTGTTTCAGACTACGTGATCGTGCCGGGTACGCAGACTACGGCGCTCAGTATCCGTCGTACGCCTAACAGCCAGATCCGCAGCGGACAGAGCGTGTTGGTGGACTACGACCATGCGGAGAACTTCACGGTCACGTACCAGACGAACTTCGTCATCCCCAGCGCGCAGGCAAGCCTGGATGCCCAGAAGCACTTGACTGCTGATGTGTTGGCGAAGGAGGCCGTGCCGATCCCGGTAGATATCACGGCTACGATCGTCACTCAAAACGGCTTCCGTACTTCGACTGCTGACACGAACGTGCGGACCAACCTGACGACCTTCCTGCGAGCTCTCCCGTTGGGGGCGGCGGTACGACAGTCGGACATCGTCGCGGTCATCGACAACACGACCGGCGTCTCGTACGTGGAGAGTCCGATTCGGAAGTTGGCTCGAAGCCAGAACAGCTTGGTCGTGCGCGAGTCGGTGCCCTCTGAGGCAGGCGATGTGGAGGTCATTCTCGGGACGAAGGCGATCCCGTACTCGACCGACACGGTAAAGACCTGGCTCCTCGAGAACCCGCTGGACAATCCCACCACGGATGGGGGTGGCGATGGGACTCAGTTCACTGGTGTGTTCAAGGATGACCAGCAACTCTCGCTGGTCACGACGGACCCGACAGTGCTTCGAGAACAAGCAGACCAGGCGTTCATCATCGGCAACGACGGGCTCGTCATTCCTGGGTTCAGCGATGACGAGACCATCGAAAACAACAACCCGGCGGCGAACACTGCGGCGGAGATTCAGGCGATTCGCGAGCAGCTTACAGCCAACCGAGTTCTCGTCTCCTTGGCAGCGGATGACCGTCCGGAGCTCCATGCGTTCACGGTGACTTACACGGTTGCGTTCGTGGAGGCGCGGGTGCAGGACATCGAAGCCGGCACCATCGAGTTCTTTGACGTGGGCAATTTCATCTTCACCTTCGTGGAGGACACGCGCGGTGTCTGACGAAGACAAGCCCCTCATTCTTCCCAAGACGCCGTACCTGCCGTTTCAGCGCGAGCAGAACCCGGCGCCGGTCTCTACGGCAGGGCAGCAGGGAAGTCGCTCACTTCGCGACATCACCAACTCGATCCTTCGGACGTTTCAGGACGTGCTTCCGTCCAACTACGTGGCGGAGGTGCCTGGGCCTTTCTACGTCTTGCAGTTCCAGGCCATCGCCGAACAGCTCGCCAAGATTCAACTCGAGCTCGAGGACGTGACGCTCGAGTCGGACGTAGATTTCGCGCGGCCCGAGTATCTCTGGCAGATGATCGGTACGCTCGTTTTTCCGGACACGGACAAGACGCCTCGAGGCGTTCCGGAGATCGACGGCGACCTCACGTACCGTGAGTTCTTGCGCCGCATGATCCTGCTGCTCCTTCAAGGAGCAACCGAGGACGTGGTCGAGGAGGGCCTCAACCTGCTGACTGAAGCCGTAGTGGATGTGCTGGCCAAGGTCGACTTCTCGACTGATCCCAACACGGCTTGGGGTCTTGGGGAGCAGCACGAGTTCGAGGTCAACGTTCTATGCCGGACCGTATTCACGGACCCGACGACCGGTGACCTGATTCGAGGAGAGCTTGGGACTGGGTTCCCTGTGGACCCTTTCCGTGTGTTCCGAAACAACGTCCGGATCCTGCGAGCGCTCAAGCCGGCTAAGGCCCTCTACGAGTACCGGCATCTGTTCCTGGATACGTTCGGCGACCTGTTCACTGCCGAGCCCATGATCGATCTGGACTCGTGGTACTACGAGGACTTCCGCAAGTTCTGTTGCGGCATGAAAGAAATTGTGGGGACGCAGGGAGTCACTCTTCCCGGGCGTCAGCTCTTTCAGGACGTGACTTTGGATTTCCGTGCGGTGTGCCCCGGAGCGGTGCTCGAGATTCTCGACGGCCCCAACACGAAGCCGACGAGCGGAGGAGAAGATGCCGCGACATTGGGACGCTACCGAGTCGTGGGCCTGCTACGCCTCGTCGGAGCTCTTGATGAAGATGAGAACGGCGACCTCGTGGCGAACCCGTACACGACAAGCCCTACCGGGCTGACGGGGACGGCCACCATTAACGCGGATGGTGAAATCGAGGATCCAAACCAGGATTTCTCGAACGCCGTTGAAGGTGAAACTCTAACTTTTCTCGAAGGGCAGAACGCGGGAGACTATCGTCTCGAGACTTTGCTCGGCAACAACGGCGGTCCTGTCGGTTTGGTGCCTGCGGGATCTTTCGCGACCGGTGTGCGTGTCGCGCCGAGCACGCTCCAAATTGCCACGAGGATGCCCCAGGAGGCCACAGGACAGTCTTACCGCCTGACGGTGGAGCGTCTGGGCGTTCGAACGCCATTTACGGTGCTGGGCGAGGACGTTTCGTCTCAATTCTTCATCTAGCTCCCTCGGTGGCGGGCCTATAGGGGCCCCAAGGATAGAACCGCCGATCTCTCCGGCCGAGGAAGCAACATGCCCGCACTGATCCAAAGTCTCGTCAACGGTATCAATCCGGTGGTCGGGGCGAGCCGCGACGATCTCCGTGCTGGGGACGTGGTGCAGCTCGACCAAGTCGGAGGCCCGGCGACCAGCTACGCCTGGTCGATCGCCTTCGCTCCCGAGGATAAAGACCGAAACCCGTCGGCCGCCACCCTGGTCGGCAACATCTTCGGACCGGGTCCCGTCACCTTTACGGTGGACAACGAGGGTCCGTACCTCATTCGCCTCGTCATCGACGCGGGCCTCCCGACACAAGATGAGCAGTACGTTCGTCTTCGCTACGACACCTTCTTTGGTGACCTCAAGCTTGTCGCTGCTGGTGAGCGCCGGGATGGCACCGGCATCATCCCCGTGGATATCTCTGCGGAGGGTTGGGCCAACGACCAAAACTTCAACTTGAACCGGCTTCTCTGCCTGGTCCAGCATGTCAGCGCCAGCGGTCGCATCATCTACGTCGATGCCAACCGGGGCAAGGACAACCTCCAGGCCCCGAACGATCCGGCGGTTGCGGAAGGGTTCGCGGATTTCTCGACAATCTCTGAGGCCATCTTGGCCGCTGAGACCAACGCCGATTTCAACGGTGGTATCGCTCCGAGTGCGACGCAACCGATGATCGTAGCCGTTCGCCCGGGTCTCTACGAAGAGGACGTGGAGTTCAAACCCTACGTTCACGTCATCGGGTGGCCGAGCTCGGGCGGTGGCAACGGGGAGCACCCTGACTTCGATCGCAGCGTGAACGTCCGCGCCGCCAACGGTGGTGGTGTTCCTGCGCTCACGTTCACGGCCAACCTGCCGAACCTCGGTGAGTACTGCTACATCTCGAACCTCGTCCTCGAGAACGTTGGTGCGACCACCAACGCGCTGCTCCGCAAGATCGGTGAGGGCGATGTCTACTTGGTGAACACCGAACTGCTTCAGAATGGCGGTGGTGCAGCGAACCAGGGTGCGGGCATCTCTGTCGAGCGGGGACGAGCCTTCCTGGACAACACTCGCGTCATTCAGACCGATACGTTCAGTGACGACTCTCTGGCGTTTGACGTTTTTGCTGCGGCTGGCACTTCAGCACTCATCGCCAAGGACTGCTTCTTTCTCGGACCGTCGCTCGGCACGGTGGACTCCACGGTGCCTGCCTTTGGTGGCGTCACGGCGATGTTCAACCATTGTCGTTTCGAGCAGGTGGGTGTTGGCCCCGGTTGCTTCTCAATTCGTTCGTGGTCCGAAGACCTCATTTTCGACAACGGGTGCGTCATCACGGTTGATCCCGGTGGTGTTGTCACACAAGCTATCGAGCTCAACCCGACGGCTGCGGCGGTGCCTGGCGATCTGTCGCTGACCCTGCGACGCACACTTCTGGGAGATACGACGACGGGAGCCCCGGGATTCCTCGGGTTCTCGATCGACAGCACAGGTGTCGTCGGCACTGCTTTCCTGCGCCTCGGTTCCTCGGAGTACGGCACCATCACGCAGATCGGCTCCGTCACTCGTCAGGCGCTGACCATCGGTACGTCGCTGTTCTACGACAACACGGTCTCTGGTCTTGTCTCCGAGAACGTCCAGGACGCCATCGACGAGATCGCTGGTGGTGGCGGTGGTGGTGCGGCCCCGAGCACGGCCCCGTTCATCACGCACGCCGTGGCTGCTGGCCTCACCGACAACCGGGTCCTCTCGGCAGGTGTGGGCACCTCGATCACCAACTCTGGTGTCGATGACGGTGCTGTCAGCGTGGACCTTACGGCTACGGGCGTTGCGCCCGGATCCTACACGCGGACTGATCTGACGATTGACGCTCAGGGTCGTATCACCCTGGCTGCCAGTGGGGTAGTCGAAGACACCTACTCGAGGCAGATGTTGGTGCCGACGCCTCCGGCGATCATCGTGCCTCCGCTCATCGTTCAGGAGTTCGATGTCATCAACAGCACGACGGGTTTCACGGTGGCTCCGGCCCCGGCAGGCCCTCCAGGCAGCCCAGGACCCCTCCAGCTCTTCTGGGCGGTCGGTGGTCCCTTCACCGCCGGCACTTTCGTGCAGGTCTACCTCGGTCCTCTGGGTGGCCCTGTGGTGCCCATCATCGATCCCCTCGGCGGCGCGGGCTACAGCCCGGCCGGTTTCGACTTGAGCACACTCGGTGGCCCCATCGCCCCCGGCGTCCCGGTCGGCGCGTTCATCGTTCAACCTCTCGCACAGCTCGGGTTCGTGGTGCCCCCGGGTGTTCCGCACATGTTGCTCTTCGAAGTCACCTACCCGGCAGTTCAGCCGGCTGGAACGGACGGACTGACCCTGTCTCTCACCGGTACTGTGTAACCGAACCCCAACTTTGCGCTGTGGTAGATGAGCGTCTTCGGCTACGGACTTGAGCCCTACGGGACTGGCCCCTATGGGGGGCTCGGAGGCGTCATGCTTCCCCCCACCGTGCCTCCTATCGGAGGTTACGGTGGCTATGCGTACGGCACGAGCCCCTACGGTGCTCTTGGTGGGTTCGGCAAGCCATCGATCGCCATCACCGGAGGTTACGGTGGGTGTGCGTATGGCACGGGCCCTTACGGCTGCATCGACGGTCTTGCGAACCCACCCGAGGTCATCTCGGCGGTGTCGGTTACGGGCTTCATCATCGAGGTGTTTTTCTCGAATGAGATGTCACCGGACGCCGACCTGTTCGATCCGGCAAGTTACACGATCATGGACATCACCGGTGCCGCTCCGGTCACGGTGCTGAGCGTCCAAACCGGAGTCGATGGTGTCTGGGGTCCGACCTCCGTGCTGCTCAACCACACGGGCACGACACTGGGCGGCCTGTACCGGGTTATCGTCTCTGGTCCTCGAGACATCGGTGGTACCGCCATCGCGGCGTATGCCCCTCTGAACCAGGCAGAGGTTCTCTGCAAAGGTGAGCCGCCTCCCTTCACGATCACGCCTATCTCGGGGTCGGAACTTCGCTACGACTTCGAGCAGGACATGCTGACGGAGGCTGGGTTCACCCCTGGCATCTTGCAGCCGGATGCCTACGGCTACGAGACGACGTACCCACAGAACATCATCCCTCAGACGGTCACGCACCCGTTCAACGCTGACCTCAAGCAGGTGAAGGTGGACGTGATCGGCATGACTTCCGCCCAGTACACGGGCGTGGTTAGTCCGGCAACGGCGATCGACTACGACGCGACTTTCCTTCCAAACGATCCGCAGGCAGATTTCCTGTCTCAAGAACTCGGAACCGGAAGCACGGTGCAGGGCACCGATGAGGTCTTGCTCTCCGTGCCAGTAGGTTTCGCTTACGGTTGGCGTCTCCTCGACACGAGCGGGAAACTCCTTCCAAACTCGAGCTACCGAGCGGACGTTACGTTCGATGCCTCGGCGGCGGGGCAGATTGATCCTCCCCCGGACTCCGACACAGTCCTGTTGATCCTGATCAATGACAGCTCGGTGCAGGTGGAGCTCGCGTTCAAGCGCGTGGCAGGCATCGACACGTTGGAGATCAACTCGGGCTTGTTTACGGCGAGCTCGAGCATCGACTGGACGAGCCAACAGGTCACCGTGTCCCTGGTCCGGAACCAGCGGGCTGACACATACACGGTGGTTGTGAATGGTGAACCCATCGTGGCTGGGTTGACGGCCAGCTTCACGGCGCCTCCTGGGTTTCCGGCGGGTATTCAGTTCTTCCTGAACCCGGATGGGGTCTACGACATCGTTGACTTCCCGTTGCAGAACATCTTGTTCACGGCAACGCAGACGGTCTTCTCGGCCGCGTGGAACTTCCTTCACAACCAGGCGGCTCCATTCACAGGGTCGGCTGCCAACACCAAGGACTTCCTTCTCACGGCGAAGGGTCCTTTGGTGAAGGGGTGGGGGAACGCGACGCCGGCCACCAAGGAAGACGTAGTCCTGTACGTCAACGGAGTCCCTGTTGAG
>Ga0180433_10006231_pt1 | contig 15720 bp, 23 predicted proteins | sample SS_ome_8_FD_132980 | JGI IMG/M metagenome (GOLD analysis project Ga0180433, IMG submission 132980) | Hypersaline lake sediment archaeal communities from the Salton Sea, California, USA - SS_1_D_1 metaG | ecosystem: Environmental > Aquatic > Non-marine Saline and Alkaline > Hypersaline >... | reverse complement strand
ATGGGCCACTGTTTGCACGTTACATCTTTCTTAGTGCCAGCATTAATTAACAAAAAAGGCTCAGAAAACAATTTAACTTTTTTTTCTTCACTATTTAAATATAATTTTGGTTTATTGGTTACCAATGTAAGGCGAATTCCTAATTGTTGGCTTAAATTTTGCGTGTATCCTAACAAAAAAGGAACAGGCACCGTATTAGATGCATTAATTAAATCAGTATATTGAACTTCAATAAATTTTGCCTCTTGATCTTTAAGTGGTGTTATATGAGGGTTGTTATTAAAAATAGAAGAGCAACGTGTTCTCACATCAGTTAAATACTGATCCTTATATTTAATATGTAATGAATAAATAGCTGCGGTTAGGGTACACAGGTCGCCAGGGCATAAATTACATTTAATTATTATTTTTTCTTTCGTTCTCATTTAAATAACCTATTCAGCTATATATGTAAAAGAAAGATCTTCATGGAACAACATCAAAATCCAATTAATAGAGAACCAACATTGCGACCATGTGATGTAAAAAGTCCTCTTAATGATAAGCCTAATCTAGATCCTGTTCCAGGTCAATGTCATGACACTGGGGAGCCTTCATTTCGTAGAATTGAGGATGAATTTAAAGATTGGATTCAAGAAAGTGACAGCAATAAAAAAACTGGCTTAGGAGCAAGGGGTGATTGTGATCCCATGATGTCGGGTCACATTATCAACGATATAGAGCAGCCTAGTTATAATACTATTTATCGCTATTCAAAATCTTTACGAGGGGCTGATGAAGCGATAATGGACCTTTTTAGAGATGTTGTTGTTATTGATGAAAACGGAAAGGCTCATCATGTTCCTATAATTTGGGCAACACAAGAAAAGGCAGTAGCAGCAGTTCTTCAAGATAATGTGCGTAAAGATAAAACATTAGTGGTAGATCGAATTAGGCTTCCCATGTTGGCTGTCCATCAAACTGATATCCAATTTAATCAGGAAAGATACACATATAGTGAGGCAAGATATTTGGGGCGATTATTAGATGGACGACCCGGATTTACTGTTTCCGAAAAATACAATAGAGATACGGTTTTTGGCATTACAAGAGGCATACCCGTAGATATTTCTTATACTTTATATGCCTGGACTTTATATCTTGAAGATATGAATCAGATAGCCGAACAAATATTTACAAAATTCAATCCGGTTGCATACATAAACGTAAGAGGAGTGCATTGGGAAACCATTGTAGAACTAGATTCTACGGGAAACAATATTGATGTTGAACCGGGGGATCAAGCGATTAGAGTGGTAAAATTCCAATTTAATATGACAGCGAAGAGTTATATACCCCAACCAATTAGAAGGGATAAAGCGGTTCTTCGCATAAAACAGGAAGTGGTAGCAGGAACATCCGATGAAGAAATGACAGATGTTCTGGAAAAACTTGAAATAGCAGTAAAAGAATTAGAATGATAAAAATACAAAACAAACAAAAAGGCCCAGTGCAGCTTGTTATTAGATCAAGAAGAGCACCTAAAGCTTTAACATGTTTGAATATTCCAGGTCGTGGATCTGGTAAAAATATATATTTATTAGAAGATGAAAGAGCAACTGAATATATAGAGCGTGCAGAAAAACAAGGTTTAATTTCTACACAGTACGTACCTAATAGGTTAGATTAAGGGAGATTAAGATATGGCGATTCTTAAAGGGTTTCCACCATCTAATACAATAAGTCCAAGCGTCCGAATTGCAGAAAAGGACTTAAGCTTTTATGAATCTGAAAGAAGTTATCATAAGGCTGGAATGGTCGGATTTGCAAGCAAAGGTCCAATTGGAGTTCCAACATTAGTTAGAAATCAAAGAGAGCTAAATGACATTTTTGGATACCCGCATCCTGACGTTGGTGATCCATATTTAATTTACGCAGCACAACAATACATGCGAATTGCAAGTGATTGTTATATCGTTCGTGTTGGCGTATCGGAACCTGTTGAAGATGAGGCAGCAGCAATTGCAGAGGTAGATGTGCCTTCTGCTGGTGGTGTGGTCTTGTTTGCTTCTGATACTCCCGATAATGCAATTGTAGATGGTGATGGAATTGTTATTGCTGGTGGTTATAGTTTTGACAGTGATTCATTTTTCCGTTGGAGATTAAATGGCAATATCGCTAGTAAGACATTGGTTGTTTTAGCTAATGCTAATAGACCATCGCCTCTTACAAATACGGCTTACACATGTGAACAATTAGTTGAAGATCTTAATTTGCAGTTAACTTATGCTGACGATGGTATCCAGTTTTACTGCACCGATGATGATGAGATTGGCATTATGTCTGTCTTCTCATACGGTCCTGACTCTTCAATTGAATTAGTTTCTGTTTCAGACTCCATTTACGGCGGGACTGTTGTTGCCGGTGGAGGCACAAATGTAACGGGATTAGGAACAGGCATGACCCGTGCTGTTGCGCCAGGTTCTAATTTAGGTTGGCCTACATCTGGGTCTGCTGCTGTTGATGGCACTTGGGATTTTAGCGAATTAAGTGACATGAATTTACAGGTAGTTGTTGATGGCACTGACAATGTTTTGATTGATAATGTTGTCCAAGTTATTGACTTGGCGGCTATAGAAGGAACAAGTGCTAGCACTGCGGAGGTTGTTGCTGCTATTAACACACAAATCGCCTCATTGCCTGGCGGCTTCCAGGCTGTAGGTGGTGGTGTAGGTCCAACAGATGCAGATTATGCAGCAGAAGTTGCAGCTTTAAGTGTTACGCTTATTTCAAATCACTTTGGTCAAGATGCCAAAATACTTGTAAAAGCGGATAGTACCGCTGATACGGTATTTGGTTTTGAAAACTTAACTTATACCGGAGCAAGTCCTGAACGTGATACCGGCGATGCAGATGTATATGTTGCAGGTATTGTAAATGGTTCTGAAAATACGACCGGGGCAACCACAATGACAATTACGGCTGATAGCCCTGGCATTGATGGAAATGACACTCAGGTTGTAATTACTAATGACACCCATCAGGGCACTTTCACAATGGATATCTATAATAATAGTGTCCAAATGGAAACCTGGGGTAATTTAACTAAAGATGAAACTAGCAGTTATTATGTTGAAGTCTTTTTAAATGTAGTTTCTGATTGGGTGAAGGTTGAAGATGTGACAAGCAATCCAGCATCGCCCGCTGATGGAACTTACAGTTTGACAGGTGGGGAAGATGGTATTCCTGCTGATCCAGATGACCAAGATACTCTCTTAATTGGTAATAACACCTCAATGAGTGGAGTCTATGCTTTATCTGAACCTGAACAAATTGATATTGATTTACTAGCTGTTCCAGGTCATTCTTCCACGTCCGTCATTACTGCAATGATTGATGTTTGCCAAAACTACCGAATGGATTCAATGTGTATTGTTGATCCTCCATTTGGATTAACTGTATCTGAAATTATTCAGTGGCAAAATGGTGTTCATCCGTTGAATACTACCAAACTTGATACTGACTTTGCGGCTTTATATTGGCCGTGGGTTAAAATTCGTGACTCTTGGAATGGAATTGATGTTTGGGCTCCGCCTTCCGGTTCGGTAATGGCTGTGTATGCCCGAAATGACCTCCTGGCATATCCTTGGTGGGCTCCCGCTGGGGCTGAAAGAGGACAAGTGCCAGCTATTACCGATGTGTTTAGCCGCCCAACTCTTGTTGAGAGAGACTTGATGTATGGGTATCGAAATGCAATTAACCCAATTGTTCAATTCGCTGATATTGATGGTTTTGTAGTTTGGGGTCAAAAAACGTTGCAGCGTAGACCTACAGCATTGGATCGTGTTAATGTTCGTAGAATGCTTTTTGTTGCAGCAAAAATGATTAGAAAGAAGGCTCGTAGATTGCTATTCAATCCACACGACGAGATTTTCCGTGAAAGATTTATTAATATAGCAACTGGCGTTCTGGAAGAAATTAAAGTGGGGCGAGGATTAACCGATTACAAAATTAAGGCCGATGAAGAGTTGAATACGCCTGAAGTAATCGACAGAAATGAATTTAGAGCACGAATTGGTGTTAAGCCAACCAAGGCTGTAGAATTCATCTTTATTGAATTCTCTATTCACAACCAAGCTGATAGTTTTGAAGAGACTTCAGAAAACTTCTAAAAATTAGAGAGGTATGATATGGCTGAAATGGGTTTAGGTGACTTGGGACAACCCAATGTAATCTTTAAGAGAAAATTTAGATGGGGTTTTAGGGTTGATTTCTGTGGTGATTCAATTCCTGAACATTTCGTTAAAATAGCTGCTCGTCCTAATATTTCGTTTGAAGAAACTGAAATAAATGTTAAAAACGCCAAAACTTGGATACCTGGAAAAGCTTCATGGGAGCAAATCACGGTTACTTATTATGATGTAGTAAATGCTGCGGGCAGTGGATCACAGCCTGGCATCATGGCACTATATTCATGGTTGTCCAGTGTTTATGACTTCCGACTTGAAGGCGGTGGTATTCGTGGTCAATTAAACATGGGCGCAGCTCTCCAAGACTATGCTGGACAAGCAACCCTCAAAATGTATGATGGTTGTGGTGTAGCGATGGAAACTTGGCGATTGTGGGATGCTTGGCCGCAAGCTATTAACTTTGGCGACCTTGATTATGCGACATCAGAAGAAGCTACAGTGGAATTAACATTGCGGTATTCTGATGTTCAATATACATCTTGCGAAGGTACATTTGGACCATGTGGGTGTACAGCCTGCGGTGGTGGGGTGTCCGGTAACGGTCAAAGCATACTTGGTTAATTTTTCTCAAGAATTAACCAAGATTAATAAACAAGGGACTCTCATTTAAATAAATGAGAGTCCCTATTTATATTTGGGAGTATCTATGAAAATGGGAATTGGTGGTTTAATTGATGTAACCTTTAAGCGGAAATTCCGTTGGACTTTCTCTATAGATAGCATTATAGATGATTATGATAATGGTATTGATGTTTTGCCCCCACAAAAAGGCGGCAGACCACAATTAGCATGGAAAGAAATTGAATCCCAACATGTTGTAGAAAATGTATATTTTCCTGGGACACCAGATTGGAAACCCCTTCAATTAACACTTTACGACTATTGCTTTCGTAGTGACAATCATCCTATTTTTCAATGGATTCGTGAAATTTATGATCTCGATTATTTTAACAATTTGCAGTTTAGGCCAATTGTATCTGGTGGCGTTTCGCGGGCTGGCACTGCTGATAGCTTTAAACGTCAAGGCGATTTAAGTATTCTAAGCGGTTGTGGGGATGTAATTGAAAGATGGAGATTAGAAAACTGCTGGCCTCAAACTGCGGATTGGGGGGAATTGGATATGGGCGATTCCGAAGTGGTGACTTGTCAAGTTACTTTGCGATTTGATCGAGCATATAACATGTTAAGATCCTTGGAATCTAATTCTACAGCAGGGTTCTGAACAGTTGCCGTAAAATCTATATAAATCTACGGAAACCTACAATAAAACTTTGCCAAAAATCCAAATTTTGTTGTGATTTTTGGGAACGGTTATAATTGGCGGCGTAAAACCATGACATTTTTGCTGCCTCATAAATATTTTTAAATTTAATCCACATCATCTTTAAGAAGTTTTTTACATTCTTCTAATTTATCTTCAAGTTCTTTTGTTTTCCACCCCAACACTCTGCATGCTCCACTTTTGTTAAGTCTACCCTTTTTGGTATAAACTTTATTTTCATTTTCCAAAAGAGCTACAACCATATCACCAAATCCATTATTAATTAATTTTTGAATTAATTCTCGCTCTTCAATATCATTTAAGTTGTTTTTTGTAATAAACATATAATTAAATTACCTCAATAACATTATATACAATATAAACAGAAAGCGCAAATTAAGAATACCTTGATCTACTATTATCTACAGGTATTGTTTTTGTAGTATTTGGATAAACTTTTCCATTATGTATCACAATTTTTTCTAATTCGGTTTGTAAGAAATCAAGATATTTTCTCTTTAATTCTTGGTAGTTTCTAGCAGTGCGATATAGTTGCCGAAAGTGATTTAAAATACAAGTTGTCATATAATTAAAAGCTTTAGCTTTTTGTCCATTTTTGCCAACGTATTCAGGATTAAATCTATCTACCTTTTCAAAACAAATTACAACCCCTTCTTGCACGGCATCGTCATCATCTATAAAATGAAATTTAGCATATTGGACTATTTTTTCACTTAATGTATAAAAAAGAATTGCTAAGTTATCTTGTGATTCATGGAATTCTTTACACACTATTTTATATCTTTTATCATTTTTTTCAAGCAATTCATTTAGTTGATCGCCTCTTTTTTTATTTCTATTTCGTTTCATTCGTCTTTCTTGTGATTTTTTTAAATCTTCCAAGATGAACTCTCGCATTATTTTTTCTCGTTTTGAAGTTTGAAATTTTACAATCACACTCTCAAAGAATCTATTATTTAGATATTCATTAGTTGCCATAATCCTCCGGTCAAAATACAAAAAGGGCTATTTATATATTATATACTGTTTTACTCCCTTAATTTTATGGACCTTTATAAAATCTTTTTAAAAATATTAGAAAATCCATTTAACCCTAATCCTTATAAAAATCTCGCAACACATTACCAATCAGTCCAAATGGATAATGAAGCTCAAGCTTTGGTAAAATTAATAGAGATTATAAATGAAAAATCTAACAATCCAAATAATAAATAGTTGTGAAGGCGACATTCAAAAAACACTGAATTCCATCAAGACCTTTGATGGTAAGATGGATATTGAAATAGTTTTTGGCGATATCGCGGAGCGAGAATATAGAGATAGAAGTGAACTTCGCAACGAGTTAATAACACAAACAAATTGGCAAATGTACTTTAATTCAGGTGAAACTCTTGCATATGGATCACAAGATATATTAAAAGCGATTAATGGTCCAATTGCATCCTACCGCTTGCCTATATTTCAAGGCGATATAATTACCAAACAGATAAGATTGTGGCATATTAAACGAAAATTAAAGTTTTCTAATCCTATTTTTGAATGCCTTATTGATAAAGATGCTAAAGATTTAAATTCTATTATCTATTCCACTACATCTATATCTCCTAAAACTCTAGAATATATCAAACGATGGAAAGAACAATATCCTACATCACCAGAACCCTATTATTACGAGGCGTGTGTATTTTTATCACAAAAAAAATACAATGAATTTTTATCTGCTGCAAGTTTGTATTTATTTAGAGATAAAAAAAAACAAATGCCTGTTACAATGACAAGATATTATTGCGCTATGGTTTATTGTTATGTAAAAAAAGATGCAGAACAAGCAATTAAAAATTTACTACCATGTTTAGTTGTAAAGCCTTTAATGTCTGAATTTTGGTGTCTTCTTGGTGATGTGTATTATCATCTGCTCAAAAAATACAAAAAGGCGGTTGCATTTTATGAAAATGCTTTAATATTGGGCCAAAATAGACTTCAATCAGATGACTGGCCTATGGAAATTAATAAATATAAAGCATACCCATTAAAAATGAAAGAAAGTTGTGAAAAAGCTATCAGCAATACTCGTCATATGGGAATTACCAAACCGCATTTAGCTCATTAATGACTACAGTTACTTGATCTTCATATCTGGTAATGGCAAGTTGCTTCCTGCCCGTTGGGAGTTTCTTTAATCTAGCAGCCAATTGATCTATATGACAATTAATAACTGTCCAATTATTTTGGGCTATTTTATTAATTTCTTCATTTGGATCAATAATTGCCCGCCCTGGAAAATATTCTTTAATCTGCTTTTTGCACTCTTTCATAATTCGCAGATATATTGGTAAATTGCATTTACATTTAGGATTTTTAAGATATTTTTTAACATCATCTTGTAATTCAGGTGGAAGATTATTCCGAAAGCGACTGTCCCTCATCGCTTCCTTGATTTCCAATAGAGTTATTTTCTTCATTTAAATTTTCTAATACAGGTAAATTTTTATTGATTTGTCGCGGAAAAACAACACGGCCACACTTAGGGCATTTAAATCTTTTTCTTTGTGGTTTGGCTTTAGGAGCCATTATTTTTTTTGTAATAGCATCAATTTTGGGAGCCCCTGTAAATAAAGGACTTGTTTTTATTTCCACTAAATCAGTAGCATCAGAACCATCAGTGATTCTTTTATAACCACATATTTCACAATAAAGTAAATAAGTTTTAATGCTCATTTATTCTTCTTCATTCATATTAAGATCAATGGATGTTTGAGATTCTAAATATGATAGGTAATTAGCTCCCCATTGTGCCAAAAAACTGCCTGCGAATCCTGATAAAAGCACCCATAATACACTTGTAAATATAGAGGCGGGAGATACAAAAATAAAACCACAAAAAAGACCACACCAAAAACCACTACATTGGTAACACTCTATAGCCTCTGATGCTTTTTTGAATATCCACCACTTTTGCTTTTTGGTCCATTCTCTTGGATAATTAAATATTTTACTATCCACAACGATATGTGTAAGCCCAATTACTGAAAATACGAATAATAAAATATCTGTCATTTTTTATCTCCAAAAAGATATATAAATCTGATCTTTGTCTCTATATACTGCAAAATCTTGATACTCCCCTTCTATATCACGAAGTACATTTTCTAAATCAGAAATTGGGATTGTTTTATTTTCAACTATTTGATTGTTAATTTTAGTTAGAGTAACCTCACATTCAAAATGTTCTTTAAGAGTGGATATGTGGTCGTTATTAACAGAATTTAAAAAATTGAGCAAGCATTGCTGTTGAATCGATCTCAAATCGTGTATTTTAGCAAATTGCCATTGTTTAAAAAGACTTTGAAACTCGGGAAATAAGGATCGCACTTTTTGATCGTGAAAAATTAATTTTTCAATATTTGTTATATTTAAACTCAACATACTAATATTAAAATAAGTTGTTATCAATATTTAGGAGATAATTTTATGGCAGATGAAACATATCGTCAATCAGAATTTAAACCCCCCAATCATCCAATAAAAGGACCACTTTTGAATGATGGTGGTATAGAAGTACAAGGCAATGTACCAGAAGAATTTAAAAAGGTATTAGCACAAAAACAAAAAGAAAAGCAACAACAGCAACAGCAACCTAAATCAGTACAAAGTGGACCTCCTAATATATCTCCTGTTCCTAATGAACCGCATACGAATCCAGTAACACAATTTAAACCAACTCCAAATTTAGGGGCGGCAATGGCTAATACATCGGATTTACAAAGACTTTTAGAAGGGCTGCCGGTAAAATATGAGCCTGTTAATTTGCCATCACGCGGAAGATTTTATGAAGATGATGCGTTAAAGTCAGGCACTTTGCATGTGCGACCTATGACGGGTGCAGAAGAAGAAATTTTAGCTACGCCTAGACACATCAAAAGAAATGAAGCAATGGATATGATTTTTAATGCATGCATTCAGGAAAATTGCAATACTTATAATCTTTTAACAATTGATAGAACTTATTTGTTAATTTGGTTGCGAGGTATTTCATATTCAACAAAATATGAGGTAGAAGTAGAATGTCCAAGATTTGGATGTGAAACCAAATTTCAAACTACTATTGATTTAGATCACATGAATGTAGAGTATTGTCCTGATTCTTTCACAACGGCTAAATTAAATGGCATACTTCCAAAAACAGGATATCAATTTAATTATAGATTGGCTACAGGTGCAGATGATTTAGCTGTTAATGAATATCGTGAAAGACGCCTTAGAAGGTTTGGAGATCAAGCCGCAGATAATACACTCACATTTAGAACCGCTTTACTGCTAAATAATATTGAAACTATTACTGATAAGGATGAATTACAAATTCTACTTAAAAGATTACCTGTAGAAGATGTTGCATACTTGCGAAATTTAGCAAGTGATCCTCCTTTTGGTGTAGATACTAATGTAGACTGTTTTTGCCCAGCATGTACAAATGAATTTAGTCTTGATCTGCCGTTAGAAGCGGGTTTTTTCTTCCCACGGTCCAAGACGAAACAGGAAGAGTGAATTGGGAACTAAGTAGTGCTCAATTTTTTAAAACTTGGTTTAATGAATTATTCTTCTTGGCATACCATATGCCAGGTCTAGGAGGATATCACGAAATATTGAGCATACCTGTATTCCAACGAAAATATTTCATCCACGAATTCATTGACCAAAAAGAAAAAGAAGCAAAAGCAATTGAAAAAGAACGTAAAAAGTCAAGTTAAAAAGTAAATAATATAGAAGTATTATAACAATGTCAAAGGATTTGCAACAGTAAAAGAAAATGCTATGCTAAAAGAACGCTATCAAAATCCCAATGTTGGTGATACTGTAAAATTAAGAATGCTGGTTATGAACAATCATCAATTTAGCAATGTTCATTCTATTGATAGGGTTGAAATTTGGCGATTAGATGAAACAAATCCTATGGATGTGGATTTACGAACCAAAGTAGAAGAATACGATGGGGATGCTGTTAAACGTAATGAAGAAGGTCATTATTATTTAAATGTAGTATTAGAGGATACTCTTTATTGTGTAGGAAAACATGTTGATATTTGGTACATGTCATTCGAAGATTATGAAGCAAACCAGTGTCAAATAGCACCAATAGAAAATAATTTTGAAATTGTTAGAGACTTATGGATAACCACTCCTGTACCATTTGTGTATGATTTTAACTTCTCTTTCATGCCAAATAAAATACCACAAGGAGCAAAACAATATCTAATAATAAAAGTTACCCCTAACGTGCCTCATGCTTCTGATTTGAACAGGTATTATAATAGTATTGCAATTTCTTCACCTTTGAAGATTACAATTAGACAAAGATGTGGAGATTGCATGCCTGCGGAAGCTGATTTGAGATTGGTTGCCGAAGAAGAATTGGTTGAATTGAGAGAACAAACATTAGGCTATTATCAGCTTGATACGGAAGAATTGGATTGTGGAATTTACGACGTGTGGTTCCGCATGGAATTCGGGGATAATATATTTATTTCCCCCAAATATCAGTTGCAAATCTTTGATTAATCTTCCGATTAATCTTTAAAAATCCTTAACTATGTACGTGTTGTGGAACACGAAACCCTCGCATTTCGTGTAAAATCTATACCCTTCTTGGGTAGTATGCCCAAGAAGGGTATTTTTGCATTCGGACTCAATTGATAAATCTTACCAAGATTTACATATAAGAAATTCATGGTATAATGAAAGCATGATTGAAATTACATACACAAAAGGCGATGCAACACGCCCCCAAACTAGTGGTGTAAAGATTATTGCGCATATTTGTAATGATTTAGGTGGGTGGGGCAAAGGATTTGTCCTATCGATTTCAAAACGATGGCCGGAACCTGAGATAGAGTATAGAAAATGGTATAGAAATAAAGCAAAAAACAATTTTAAACTTGGTGCAGTACAAATTGTTCAAGTGGAGAAATATATCCATATAGCTAATATGGTAGGACAACATGGCATACGAACAGTGGGTGATTTTAGACCCCCAATAAGATATAATGCTGTAGAAGGGTGTCTAAAAATTCTAGAAAAGAGAACAAAGGAATTGTACGGTAGCATTCATATGCCTCGAATAGGAACCGGACTTGCAGGGGGAAAATGGGAAAAGATTGAACCTCTTATTCATGATACTCTATGCAAAAATGATATTCCAGTTTATGTTTATGATTACAAGGAATAATTATGAATTTACACTTTCGTAGTCCTAAAATTCAAGCAGAGTATGAAAAAACTCTTGCAATGATGATATCATTACAAGAATTTATTGATATTAATGAAAAACCAGAAATTATTCAACCAAAAATTGCTCAACCAAAATTTCGCACTTTGGCTAAAGGAAATGGGATTGCAGAAATAAGAGAATATCCGCCTGTTCGTCGTACCATATCAATCTGCGGACAATATTTTACACTTCAATTCCCATACATTATTTTTACAATAACAAATAATATGTTGCACTTGTTTTTTTCAAAACACCCCATTACCAATCTCAATGATAGTATTTGGTATGCAACTTTGCCAAATGTATTTCCTCAAGATCACTATGTATGTTGCAGTATAGATGATTATAGCATGAAGGAATTTGTTGATGCTTTTTGGAAAACAGAATTTCGTTCCACACACTATACTCATCAAGAATGCACCGATGGACTAAAGATAAATTTTGGAAGATTTCATGAATGGGAAAAATTAAGTTTAAAAGAAGTGACCGAGCGATTAAAATTTGTACCTTTTGGAGATCTGTCTAGAGCAAGTAAACATGATAAAGATAGTATGAAAAACCAAGTGGCAACAACTTTTGGTCAGTTTTTAGAAATGGGTTATCGCAAAAGAATCAATTGGGAATTAGCAAAAGATGTCTCTAAATAAGGCAGTGACAATAAATAATTTGATCCTACGTGCTGCTTATGTGGCTAGGATAGCCCATGCAAAATATAATGGCAAGCCGTATATTACTCATCCTGCTAGAGTAGCCGGGAGGACTTGTGTTCCATAAGAAATGGTTGCAGCAGCGTATCGAAGATGCTTGGGTTGCCCCAGAAACTCTTTCTACTTTATTCCCTGCTGCCGTAGTGAATCTCTAGTGGGCGAACTTACAAATCCCAGCAAAGAAATGAAATCCTCACGTAAAATTCGCAAAGAAGCCGACCGAAAGCATCTAAAAGATGTCAGCATAGAAGCAAAAATTATCAAACTAATAGATCGTATTGATAATCTTATGAAAATGAAAGGGGCTGATACATCGTATGTCAAAGAATCTAAATTGCTGTTAGACGCTATCGGAAGGGATATTGACCCCGAATTAACAAAAAAATTAGAAGCGGTCATGTTAGAACTCAGAAAGAAGGTAGGCAAATAATGATAATACCAGAAGCAAGACCCGATGGGCTCTGTGCAGATTGCCAAAAGGAAATTGCTGTAACAAGGGATGGCAGATTTTGTCGTAAGTGCTTAAAGGCTCGGGTGTTCGAACTCAGTCCAAACAGTCGTAATCTTACTTGGCGTGGAACCGATCAAATTGGTAGATCATCCCGATCATCTAAGGTGTTAGGGGGCACTGTGGATAATGACGATGAGAATGATGACAATTAGAAATATAAAAAACCTCCGCATTTTGCGGAGGTTTTTTTATGCGCCTAAGTCATTTCAATTTTAATTTTTTTATTCCACCCTTTTGATTTAGCATACGCAAATGCGGGCTTATGGGTTTTCTCTGCATCTTCAAAATGAACCTTTTTGTCTTGTGGTTTTTTCCAATCTTTTCCAAATCTGTATCTCAAAAATCTTTGGGTGTCTTGAGGAGCCCACATAGGTTTCCCAAACATATCAATTAAAACTAATTTATTAATAAAATAATCAGGAAAAGATTTTGGCAAATTCAAACCTGGACTTCTTAATATGCCTGTAAAATCTTTATCATTCCAAAAAAACAAATCTACCACCATGTGATTTTTTTCACTACGACAGATTTTAATATGATTATCATTTTTTCTTTTAGGTTTATAGCAACCCATACAAAACCCATCAGCGGCCATTCTTTGATTTAATTGTAAAATTCTTTCTCGATCATCCAACATTAGAGATAAATCTCCGTCTGTATCATGTGCTATATTTCTTCCTTCTCTAACTGCTCCTAGTAAGGTGCCAAAATCCATCCAATATTTAATTTTCTTCTCTTCAAATAAATCATGCAAGTAGTGCAATATTTGTCTTAAATGTTGAACACAACAGAGAGGCATGGTTTTAAAACCTTCTTTGGGGTTATTGCCAAATACAGGCCATTTAGAGGGCGGACACTTATGGGTCTTTGGTGTGCAGCCTTTTGCTAAATGCATCATTTGTCTTTAGACTTTCTTCTTTTTTCAATTAATTCTGTGGTTGAAATATTAGGAGTGCGAGATAGAAATACTTCATTATCCCATTGGATTGGAAGCATGTTTTTTTGATCGCTGCCTTTAATCCACACATCTACCATCTGCAAGTAGGGGGTCATATCTAATGTATTCAGAATTATAATTTTATCTGTTAGATTAGTATTTCTTAAATTTACTAATCTTTGAGCAAGTGATTCAAAGGGACGATTGTGATCTTTTTGTATTCTAACCCAAAAATCGGTCATTATACCCACAAAAAGATAATCACAATGGTCTTTGGCTCGCTTTAATAAATTAATATGACCTTCATGTAGAAGATCCCACACTCCAACTGTAAATCCCAATTTCATAAATCTATATATTCTATCATGACTAAGTTTATAGGTCCATACTTTTCTTACCCTTATATAAAAAAAAGAGAAACTTATCCAGATTTTAAATTATTTTTAGAACTTATGAATTTATTTTCTCGCATCCCGCATGGTATAACTATACGGGGGGCACTTTATATGTGGAATCAAGAAATAGGGAAAGATTGGAAAGAAAGTGGTGATAATTTAAATTTGCCATTTAACAAACGCACAGGCAATCCCCTTGAAATAACAGATATTTTTGTTAAAAATGCTAAGGCATGTGATACAAAATTAATTATTGATAATTACAGTTTTAAGTATCACAAAAATACAATAAAAAGATTTAAAGAAGAATTTGGCTATAAAAATGTAATCATTGACAATCGCAGTGAAATGAGTGATCCTAAAAATAGAATAAACTTAGCCCTAAAAAATGAAAGAGCTATAGAGGGGTACATGCACGATAAATTCTTCTTATTTTCTGAATTAACAGGAATAGGTCAATATGTTATATTACAAATGACAGCAAATATAAATTACACGCAGTATCATCAATATAATAATTTTTTAGTTTTATATGATAATAAAGAATTATTTGATATGTATACAAAACATTGGGATAATCTCAAAAAAAGAGTAATGCAAAAAAAAGCATGGGCGTTTGTTGATATGACAAACAGAAACATTCGATTTAACCAGGCTAATCTCCATCGTAATTTTCAAGGAGATTCAATAGACGAAGCAACAAAACACAAAAATGGGGTGTGGTTTTTCCCTCGTAAAACGTGTCCTGTCGAAATGCATTTAAAACACATTACAAAGACCGCCAACTTTAGCACGAAAATTTATATAGCGATGTCTTTTTTAACAAGGGGAAATTTTTCTAAAATACTAAAAAAGCTTAAAGAGAGAGGGTGTGAAATTCGCGTTATTATGAGTGAAGAATTTCAAAATAGAAATACTATAATTCGTTTAAAAAAATATAAAATTCCATATTGTATCATTAAAAATAATTATTTAAATGAAAATAACTATGAAAAAGATGAAAATGGTAATTTAGTGAATATAATAGGTGCATTTAAAGATAATTGGCGAGGTAGGATGCACCACAAATTTATACTAATTAAACATCAAAATCAAAAAACAGTGTGGACAGGTTCTTATAATTTTACCCATCCAGGTCTTCATTTGAATGATGAGACTATGTTAAAATTAATTGATCCAACCCTTTATAATAAATTCAAAAAACATTTTGATCGACTTTGGAAAAATCCCAAAGAAATTAAAAAACTTAAATCCTTATTGATTTAATGCCTATCTCCACTATAATAAATGGCTGTGTACTTCCCCCACATTTGGTACAATTCTCAACTTTTTCCAACATGGCATATATTTTGGGGTTTATTGTTGCCGATGGATGTTTGCGAAACGATGAATAT
>Ga0180433_10006230_pt1 | contig 15722 bp, 15 predicted proteins | sample SS_ome_8_FD_132980 | JGI IMG/M metagenome (GOLD analysis project Ga0180433, IMG submission 132980) | Hypersaline lake sediment archaeal communities from the Salton Sea, California, USA - SS_1_D_1 metaG | ecosystem: Environmental > Aquatic > Non-marine Saline and Alkaline > Hypersaline >... | reverse complement strand
TTTGGGAATTATTTATAACACACTGAAGAACGATTGGGTATTTGAAGACTTCCCAAACTTTGTAATCGCAAATACTTAACATAAAAATAAATATAAATTGGAGTAGACTTTTATCATAGGAGGCCAACATGTCAATTATAGATAAGTTATTTTCACAAACCCCCTTCATTGCCCTGCATGAGCATACTAAAAAAGTGCACAAATGCGTGGAACTTGTAAGGCCTTTATCAAAAGCTCTTTTGGATGAGGATTATGAACGAATCAATGAACTTCATCATGAAATGTCCAGAACCGAGCATGAGGCCGACCAAATCAAAACTGAGCTTCGGGACAAGATTGGCAAAATGTATTTCCTGTCGGTAGGGCGTCAGGAACTCAGCCAATTTCTGGCCTATCAGGATGATGTGGCGGATGCTGCTGAAGATTTTGCTGTTATTTTGACACTTCGTAAAACCAAAATTCCCGAAGAACTCAAAGAACAATTCTCAGCTTTTATTGAACAAATCATAAATGTAAGCGAGCATCTCATGCATCTTTCTGAAAAGCTTTCAGATATGGCCGAAGCGGGATTTGCCGGTGAGCAGGTTCAGGAGGTTCTTGAAGGTATTAAACGAATAGGTGAGGAAGAATGGCAGGCCGATAAGCTGGCGAGAAGATTCGCACGCAGCTTCTACAGCATGGAGGAACAATTAGACGCACTCACCATTATTTTCCTTGAAAAATATTGCAGCAGTTTAAGTTCGATAGCGAATAATGCAGAGAAAACCGCAAAATACCTGAGATTATTGATTCGTAAAAAATAATTGGATTTGTGAAAGTTCTTTGAATTATGGAGTTAGTTGTTTTAGCTATTGTCATCGGGCTTTATATGGCCTGGAATATCGGTGCCAACGATGTTGCGAACTCGATGGCAGATGCGGTCGGCTCAAAGGCTATAACAGTTTTTTGGGCTGTTATCTTAGCCGGCATATGTGAATTCTGCGGTGCAGTTCTGGTCGGAAGTCACGTTACCGATACCGTTCGTAAGGGCATTATTGATACCCAGGCATTTTCACATGACCCGAGAATACTCGCTCATGGAATGATATGCGCAATGCTTGCCGCCGCTTTATGGCTGAACATTGCATCCTGTTTTGGGATGCCTGTTTCAACCACTCATTCAATTGTGGGCGCAATTGTCGGATTTGGAATTCTCCAGGCTGGTTTTTCCAATGTACACTGGGCTAAAATAGGTCAAATTGTCGCCAGTTGGTTCATCTCGCCGGTAGCAGGGGGGATAATGGCATTTTTAATATTTAAGTTAATTTCATATCATATTCTTTCGGTGGAACATCCGGTGTCAGCGGCTCGAAAAGGTGTGCCCATCTGTACTTTTTTCACTTTTTGTATTCTAATACTGGCCACAATTTATAAAGGTCTCAAACATATTCGTTTAAATTTAAATGCGTTTGAAGCCGTCATTTTGAGTATTCTTGGCGGCTTAATTGCCGCTTCTGTTTCATTTATTGTTATTAAACGAAAAAAAAGCTTCAATGGAGAGCTGAGCTGGGAAGATCAGCTTGACCAGGTTGAAAAAGTATTTGGATTTTTAGTTATAATCACTTCTTGCACAGTTGCTTTTGCTCATGGTGCCAACGATGTTGCTAATGCAATCGGTCCCTTGGCGGCAGTCGTAGAGATAGTAAAAAACAACACCATCCCCGGCAAGGTACCTGTCAGTATGTGGGTTTTGACATTAGGGGGTATTGGAATAGTTATTGGTTTGGCGACTTTCGGTTATCGAGTTATGAGGCTGGTGGGTACAAAAGTTACTACAATAACTCCTTCACGCGGTGTTGCCGCCGATATCAGCGCGATGGCGACAGTACTTGTTTTTTCAAAAATGGGCCTCCCGATTTCCACGACTCACACTCTTGTTGGCGCTATAATCGGTGTAGGATTGGCCCGCGGTGTTACTGCTGTAAACCGTAAAACGGTGTTACAAATTTTTACTTCCTGGATAGCCACTGTTCCTATTGCTGCAATTTTAACAATAATACTATATCTTCTGGCAAGATGGTTAATCTTGTAGTCTTTTCTGTATAGAACGGCCTTGGCAGCAGGAAATATGCGTTTCAATTCAGTAATTTAATGCTAATAATGTTGCCTCGCTTAGCGTTAAACGTTAAGATATTAGATATGAGGAAAATAACGTGTACATACTTAGTGTTACTAACGGCTTTTTCATTCGCAATTATTCTCTGGGCTGAGCCGAATGAACCGGTCCAGGAGAAACCGACTGTCGATGGGGCGGTGATAATTTGCAAAGATATGATTGATGACGGTCTTTATCAATCCATCCAACGACGGGTTCAAATCGCACTTAATCAGGAAGTCGAATATATCATTTTTGACATAGACACCTTCGGAGGATCCCTTTTTGCGGCATATAATATCTCCGAGTATCTGCTTCACGAAGTTAATCCGAAAGCCCATACCGTTGCATACGTATCAAAAAAAGCGATATCGGCCGGTGCACTGATAAGTGTCGCCTGTAAAGACATCATTATGAAAGAAAGAACCAGAATCGGTGATTGCGCGCCGATCGCACTAGGCGGAAAACTTGAAGGTGTCGAACGGGAGAAAATTGAAACCGACACAAGGGCTGCCTTTGTTACCAGTGCCAAGGCAAATAATTATCCTGAAGCTCTGCTGAAGGCTATGGTAACGCAGCAGATAGAAGTGTATCGAATTAAAAATAAAACCACCGGTGAGTATGAATTCTTCGAAGGCACCAGATTACCTCAGGACCCCAACGAATATGAAATTGAAAGTAAAGAGTTAATAGTCACTAATGATGAGCTTTTAACCCTTACCGCTACGGATGCCCTGAAATATGGAATAGCACGGGCAGTCGTTCAAGACCGGCAGGGGGTTCAGGATTTTCTGTCACGCCGTGACGATGTTGTTTTTTCAGGCGAATCCAAAATTCTAAGAACCAACTGGTCCGAGGAAATGGTCAGAAAAATAAATCACCCGGCCGTTATGAGCATATTAGTAATGGTAGCACTGTTGGGAGTATATATTGAACTTAATTCCCCGGGTGTGGGCCTTCCCGGCCTGGTAGCAGTGATTTGTTTTGCCATCATCGTCGGCAGCAAATATCTGATAGGACTTGCGAATTGGTTTGAAGTCGCTGTATTTGTGATTGGTATAATCCTGTTAATGGTTGAGATATTTCTGATTCCAGGTTTTGGCATCACCGGTATCTTAGGCATTATTTTCATATTAGCAGGTCTTTTCGGTATGCTTATACGGAACGGCTGGAATGAAGTTCCATGGCCCCAAACAGAGCTGGATTGGCACCTGTTTTCAAGCGGCATTCTTGGCCTAAGTATTGGTTTTCTCGGATTCATGATTTTGGCCTGGATATTAACAAAATATTTGCCGAAATTCGAATTTTTAAGCGGTCTCGTCCTTGTGCCGGCCACGGCAAAGCAGGGCGATGAATTCGAAATCAGTATGACGGTTCCCCCCGAGAGTAAAGTCGGCCCGGTTCAGGTGGGGGATCGAGGAGAGGTGGTTACGAGACTTAGACCATCCGGAAAGGTGCAGTTTGGTGATGCTATCGTCGATTGTGCAGCTCAGGGTGATTTTCTTGACAAAGGAACTGAAGTTGAGATAATAAAAATCCGCGGCAACAAGGTGGTTGTTCGTTCTGTAAAAAATCAAGAACAGGAGTAAAACATGGATTGGTGGCTTTTATTAGCGGTTCTACTGTATTTTTTATCTGCCGCTTTATTAGTAGCAGAAGTCTTTGTTCCGAGCGGTGGGATTATCAGTATCATAGCCCTCGGTTGTTTGATTGGCGGAGTCGCGATATTTTTTAATCATAGTAAAACAGCGGGTTTTACCGGCATTGTAGTAGCAATCATAATGATACCCTTAGTAGTAATCTTTGCCTATAAGCTGCTGCCGAGAACCGGCTTTGGCAAAAGCGTGACATTAGCACCGCCCAAGCGTAACCAGGGAGATGCCATTCCGGATACGCAGGAGCTCGAAAAAATGATCGGCACTGTAGGGCGGGTACTCACCCCCCTCAGACCCGTTGGAATGTGTGATTTCTCCGGAAAGAGACTCGAATGCGTCGCCGAGTCAGGATTTGTCGATAAAGACCAAAATGTCAAAATTATCCATGTTGAAGGTACACAGCTTACAGTTCGTGTGGTTCAGGACGTTTAATGAAAGGAGACAAGAATGTATAATATGACTGGTTTGTTAATCGGACAGGGGGGTCCTCTGGTTGTGGGAGTTGCCATTTTAATAGGTGTTATTATTATCCTCCTGTTGCTGTTTTTGGCATCATTTTTAAGGCTATGGCTGCAGGCTTATTTTTCACGGGCGAACATCAGGTTTTCAGAGCTTATCGGAATGCGCCTTCGCAAAGTGGACGCCAGAACAATTGTTTTGAGTAAAATAACAGCGGTTCAGGCCGGTTTGGAGCTAACGACAAAGGATTTGGAAAGTCACTATCTGGCAGGGGGGCGGGTACCTAATGTTGTCAGGGCTTTGATCGCTGCAAACAGGGCGAACATTGATTTAACTCTTCAGACCTCCACAGCTATCGACCTGGCCGGTAGAGACATACTTGATGCGGTAACAACGAGTGTCAAACCAAAAGTAATCGACTGTCCGGAACCGGTTAAAGGAAAAGAGACCGTTGATGCAGTAGCTCAGGACGGCATTCAATTGAAAGCAAAGGCCAGGGTAACCGTCCGTATGAATATTGACAGACTGATTGGCGGGGCGACGGAAGAGACAATAATCGCCCGTGTTGGTGAAGGCATCGTGACTACAATCGGAAGTGCTATTACATACAAGAGCGTCCTTGAGAATCCGGACCAGATATCCAAGGCGGTTCTTGGTAAGGGTTTGGACGCAGGGACTGCTTTTGAAATTTTATCCATTGATATCGCTGATGTAGATGTCGGAGAGAACGTCGGCGCAAAGCTCCAGGTTGACCAAGCTGAGGCGGATATGCGTCGTGCAAAGGCGGAGGCGGAAAAACGACGGGCCATGGCTGTCGCTCGTGAGCAGGAAATGCGGGCGCTGGTTGTTGAAAATGAGGCTAAAATACCGCTTGCGATTTCAGAGGCTTTTATAAAGGGCAATCTGGGAATCATGGATTATTATCGCATGAAAAATATCATGGCGGATACAAAGATGCGTGATTCGATTTCAAAACCTGAAAAAGGTCAATAATTATAAGAATCAGTAGGTAAAGGCCTTTAAGAAAATGGAACATTTTATTGATTATCTGTTAGCTGCTGACGGGGAAGATATCGATAGCTGGGCTAATATATTATTTATTATTGTCATTGCTGCGTTCTGGGTTATAAGTGCCATTTTAAAAGCCAAAGGTCAAAAACTTTCGGATAGCAAAAAAAAGGGTGAAAAAGCGCTGAAAACGGATGATAAGGAACAGCGCAAACAAAAATCTCTCATCGAATCAATGCTTGGAGAAGTTTTAGGTCTGCCTGAAGAAGAAACTGTTTCTCAAACAGTTCAAAAAAAAGCAGAAGACGCAAAACATTATCTAAAAGAAAAACGTCAGAAGCCAGCTATCCGTCGTTCCGTAGTCTCAAAACATCGCATTCCTGAAAAAGCTGATGCTGAAATACCGTCCAAGATGAATGAAATCGAAAGTGCCGGAACCATATTAGAAAAAAAGACAGTTGTTGGACCTTCCCCGAGGTATTCAATTAGTTTGTTTGAACATGGAAAATCAGATTTGAGGAAAGCGATTTTATATTCTGAAATTCTCGGCAAACCATTGTCTTTGAGAGAAAAACGAGATTCTTTATTTTAGCCTTACTTGCTAATTTATTGAGAATGTAATTTTCTAAAGAATAAACAACGTCTTATAATATATGTTATGTTTCATTGAAGGTTTCTTAAGAATTGACGTTTTATCCTCTGACATTATCATAAAAGCGTCTTTTTAAGTGCTTTTAGGAGGTAAATCATTTTCTTCCATCGCTAATGTTGCGGTTTTCACAAGATTATCGCTCATAGTTGCAACTCTGTCCCTTAGACCCAAGTTCTGCAAAATTACAGAAAGATTATCCGTTGTGTCAAATGGAGACAAGCTGTTCTGCATAATTTGTTCAAGATTCAATAAGGATGAAGCAAACTTAATTTTATCGCAATACAATAATGCAAGCTTATAATGAAGCTCCAGGGTCTTAGGACTTAGATTTTCGGGTAAATCGAGTTGTTCCAAAGCAAGCTTTTCCCTACCATTTTCTAAAAGACAAATAGCCAGCTTACTTTTCGCTCTATAATACGTTGGATTAATTTTGAGTGCCCTTTTAAAGGAATCTGCAGCATCCTGAATTCTATTTACACTCATTAAGAGCAATCCATATCTGTATAAAAGATCAGGATCATTAGATTCGTATTGGACATGCTTACAATGAGCCTTCAACAGTGCTTCAGTCATATGACCAGGATCGCCCTGTTTTAAATCTTTGTACGTGTGAAAGCCTTTATTTTGAAATTCTAAATTTGCCGATTCCGAAAAGAGAAGTGAACTATTCGGCTGTATTGCCGCAGCCAAAGATAATGTTGAAATGGCCTCTGTTTCGTTATTACAGGATTTATATGACGTGGCTAAACCAATATAAGCATCCACAATTCGATCGTTGATTTCAATCGCCTCCTGAAACTTCCTGGAAGCTTCTTCATACTCGCCGTTCTGAAGATACTGAGTTCCCAGCTTTATGGCCGCCTCAAGACAATCAGGATTGGTTTTATGGGCGAACTCATAATGATTTTGAGCCTCATTGTTCCGGCCCAGCATCGCCAGGATATCACCCTTTTTCACTATAAGATCCACCCTATCGGGCTGTTCTCGCAATATGTCATACAAACGTTCCATGGCTTCTTCCAAATCTCCATCAAGCACAAGTTGTTCAATACCTGAGTCGCTAAAGTGAAAATTATCAGGATGGATTAATATGGCCTTGTTAAAAGTCTCAATGGCATTTGGATAATCATGGAAGGCAATGTATAAATACCCCAACGTTACAAGTGATGTGATATCATCGGGATATTCATCTATTAGAAGCTGGTATTCCTTGATGGTTTTTTGTATCTGTTGGTTCTTAAAATACAAAGTTGCCAATCGGTATCTCGGTAATTGTAAATAGTTCTTAAATTTCAGACAATCTTGATAAAATTCTATGGCCTGCGCTTCCCTGCCCAGCCTTTCATAACAATACCCCAACGCATATAAGGCCATCGTATTATTAGGCTGTCTAAAATAAACAGAGTTCAACTCTTCAATCGCTTTGTTAATCTGGTTATTGTTGAGATAGATACCGGCGGCAGCTAAGCGTGCGATTGTACACTCAGGGTAATTAAATAAGTAAAGCCTTAATTGCTCCTTTGCGGCGGTTTCTTTCTTTTCAGAAATGAACTCGATGATGTTATCAAGCCATTCTATTTGTTTTGGTTCAAGGTCTTGATTTTCTACGAGTTTGGCGGCACCCAGCCAGTGCCAGATTAGGTCTGAAATGTCAATTTCCATCCCCCTGCCGAGAATTTCGAGTAACCTGCTCATGATCCCCCTATCCTAAAAATCTTTTTGTTCCGGGTTCTACATCGGCCGGCTTTTGATAAATATTAACATTTGACCGGTTGAATTTTGTATATAAACGTATTTTAAGGGGTAAGTTTTGGGGATTATTCCTGCTGTAGGGATTGTTTAGGGGTAAAAATATGGTTTTTGGGACCTTCCCGCCCTGTTGCTTTACGCTGTGTTCGTTTCCAGGTTTTTGGTCTGGCTTTCGACCTCACTTAGATAAGCAAGTGTTCTTTCGAGTTTGTCACTAAGATGTTTCAATTTTAACATAGTTTTGACCCTGGTTATCAGCTCAAGCTTGTTGACCGGTTTACTTAGAAAATCATCAGTTCCGGCATCTATGGCGCGTTCAATATCACCGAACTCGTGAAGGGCGGTAACCATAATTATGGGAATATGAGAGGTCTTTGGGTCATTTTTTACCCTCTTGCAGACCTCAAAACCGCTTATTTTAGGCATCATAATATCCAGCAGTACCAAATCAGGAGGATTTTTATATATGATATCCAGGGCCTGCTGCCCGTCATACGCTGGCACCGTTTTACATTTCAAATCTTCGAGATAAGCCTGAATCAACTCGAGATTCTGCTCGTTGTCATCAACAACCATGATAACATCAGATTTTTCTTTTTTATTTTCACTTTCTTGTTGTTCCATTACAATGCTCCTGTTCATTTCGTTTATTTAATACAAAGTTTTAAGCTTACCTAACAATGCCTTGCAAAAGCTTGGCAAATCATCAGGTTTTCGTGACGTTATAAGATTACCATCAACGACACACTTCCGATCAACATAGTCGGCACCGGCGTTTATAATATCATCCTTGATTGCCATATAACAAGTGGCTTTTTTACCCTGATATATTTTTGTGCTGCACAAAAGCCAGCCGCCGTGACAAATAGCCGCAATGATTTTATCCGAATTAACCATATCATTTGCGAATTTAATGACGTCCTTACTGCGCCGCATATAATCCGGAGCGAATCCTCCCGGCACTATCATACATGAATAATCATCGACGTTTGCGTCCGAAGCTTTTAGCGTGGATATGCAGGGATACCCCTCTTTGGAATGGTACTCTTTGTTAGCTTCGGCGGCAACCAAGTCAATTTTAATCCCCGCTTCCCTTAAACGATAATAAGGAAACCACACTTCCAGCACCTGGTACATTTCATCAACCATTATAGCTGCTTTTTTACCTGACATATCTCAATCCTTTTCAACTTTTATATGCGTTTCAATAAATTCACGAACTTCGGGTTTAATAAAAATATGTTCTATGTCTATCCTGTTCAAGACTGCTTCGGCACACATAGCTGTCGTTTCCGCTATAGGTGCCTGGGTATCGACAAACAAAAATGTCTTGCCTTTCAGCGAACAAATACCTCCGCCTCCGCCTAGCCCTTCCCGTCTGATAATCACGCCGTCTTGTTCGAGCAGCGACAGCAGTTCTTCTAAAATCTGTTGCTTATTCATACCTTATATCGTATACCGTAGTTCAAGAAAAACAAAGGTAAAAGTCGATATACTTATAAAAGTCCATAATCACATAACTTATTTTACAGCAGGAGCATATAGTTGACAAGCATTATTGAAAAGCGATTGTCATTACACAAGCAGCTCAAAAACCATAAGCAGGAAAACGAAAATTTACGTTCGGAAATTAATCATTTACAGGGTCCTGCTAATATCGGTCTCGCAACCTGTATGATAGCTCACGAGATTAATAACCTTCTGACGCCAATCGCCAACTACGCGCAATTGGCGCTTCATAACATTCAGGACAAAGCGTTAGTGGAAAAGGCGCTTCTTAAAACAGAAACGAACTGCCGGCGTGCTTCACAAACGATGGAAAGTATTTTAAATCTATCTAACGGTAAAAAACAGAATAGACAGAAAGTCAAGTTGACACTTTTATTTGAGGACGTATTCAGATGCCTGTGCCGTGATTTCACAAAGGATGGAATAAACGTACATACCATCATCCCCCATGATATGGAATTGAATGTCGTCCCTGTTCAAATAGAGCAGGTGTTTATGAATCTTATTCTTAACGCGCGGGATGCGATGATGCCCAAAGGCGGCAGCCTGATTATAGAGTGTAAAGACAGCTCAAATGATATATACATTGATATAAAGGATACCGGTTGTGGCATCAGTCCGGAACAAATAGATAAAATATTTGAACCTTTTTATACTACAAAGGACCGACAAAAAAACGAGCAAAATTCAGGAGGCTATGGATTTGGTTTGGCTTTCTGTAAGCGTATTATTGAAGAACACCAGGGCAAGATATCTGTTGACTCAACATTAGGCAAAGGTTCAACGTTTACCATCGTCTTCACCAAACCAAAACAAGAATAAACCGTGGTTCAAATCTATCAAAATCTCGGCTACATCATTCTTTTATTGATTCTTTTATTCTGTTCAGCTTTCTTTGCAGGTTCTGAAACGGCTTTTTTTAGTCTTTCCCGCAAACACGTTCAGGAATGTCAGCGCTCCAGGCATAGGTTTCCCCGCCTCGTAGCTTTGATGTTAGGTAAGCCCTACAGGCTTTTAGGCTGTTTTCTTTTCGGCAATATGATCGTGAACGTTTTGTATTTTGCCTCAGCGAGCATCCTCGTAGTACGAATCGAGCAGCAGGCGGAGATAGCGGCAGCTACAATTATAGTCTTTGCGTCCTTTTTTATGCTTGTATTATTCGGAGAAATATTTCCCAAGTCCCTGGCTTTTGCGAATTCAAAATCCATAAGTCTTGTTGTTGCGCTTCCTACCTATATCATTATGAAAGTCTTGTCTCCTCTGCTTTTTCTGTTTCGCTATTTAATCGTTGAGCCTGTATTGCGACTGCTCCTTATAAAAGAAAAACATCCCAAGCCGCTGACCACAAAAGAATTTAAAATGCTCATCGAAGCCATCAAAAAAAGCGGGCTTATCAGCCCGGATGAGAATAAGGTTTTAACCGAAATCATTAATCTCGGATTTCTTAAGATACGTCACGTCATGCAGCCAAGGGTAGATATGCTTTGCTGTAATATCAATGAACCTGTCCCGCAGGTAAGAGCGTTAATGCTCAATAAAAACCTTACAAAGTTACCCGTGTATCATAAGTACATTGATCATATGGTCGGGTTTGTATACTTGCGTGATCTTATGCTGCATCCGCATGAAAAACTGTCCCGTCTTATTCAGAAAGCAGAATTTGTTCCTGAACAGAAAACAGTCGAATCGTTGTTGGAGCATTTTCGACGTACTCAAACTGATACGGCACTGGTCGTTGATGAATATGGAGGAATAGCCGGCAAGGTCAGTCTTGAAGACATCGCCGATGAACTTCTTGGTTTTTCCGAATCGCAGGAACAAATTGAACCCATAGAAAAGATAGGCCCTTTTGAATTTCGTATTTCGGGTAATCTTGCCATTCATGACTGGTCGGAAGCGTTTGGAATCAAGATGGACAAAACGCGGCTTTCCACCATAGGAGGCCTGGTAACCGCCCTGCTCGGCAAAATCCCTATGGAAGGTGACACAACATTTCTGAAAAATTTAAAATTCACAGTGGAGAAGGTAACAAAGAGAAGAATTGAGACCTTGATTATAAGTTTTGAACCTCTTAAAGAAAATGGCACTTAACCTTATTCTAATAACGATATTGTTGTTCGTGATTGTGCTTTCAGGAATCTTTTCCGGCTCAGAAACGGGAATGTACCAGCTCAGCTCATTGCGCCTAAGGCTCGGCATCGAAAGAAAAATGTTTTTATTCATTGTGCTTGGAAAAGCAATAAAAGATAGAAGTGCCCTGTTGTTTTCAATGCTTATCGGAAACAACCTGACTCATTATGTAATAACCAGTATCGTTACAGTGATGTTGCTTCAAACGTTTGAGAGCGAATATGAAGCGCAGCTTGTGACCACGCTTCTTACTGCACCCGTATTATTTATCTTTGCGGAACTTTTACCTAAAAGTTTGTTCTATCACAGAGCTGACACCTTGATGCCTTCTCTGGGACCTGTTATCTACTTTTTTCATAAGGCTTTTTGTCTCACCGGTGTAGTGGGACTGCTCAAGTGGATTACAAAAGGACTGAATCGTCTTTGCGGAATTAACATCTCCTCAAAAAGGCTCATTGACACCAGTCAACGACCTTATATCAAAGGCATATTCAACCAGATGGAGGAGGAAGGATTCTTCAGTCCCGTTCAAAAAGATATCGTCTACCGTCTGGTAAAAATTCCTGAGATAAATGTAAATACGATTATGACGCCACTCGACAGCGTGGAGACTGTCGATTTACAAAGTGACAAAAAAGCTCTGCTACGAAAGTTAAAGACCTGCAGTTATACCCGAATACTTGTATTCCACCATGAAACAAAAGATATTGTCGGCTGGATTAATATTTATCAGGCATTAGCCTCAGAGGAGCACTTTGCTGACGTCAGCCCGTTTTTAAAGCAAATTAAAAAAATAGATTCCAAGACCGACATTATATCAGCAATCAGAATAATGCAACAGGAAAAATTGAGAATGCTGCTGGTTGTGAAAACGTCACGGTCCGGACAGGAAATTGCTCTTGGCATCGTAACGATGAAGGATTTGGCAGAAGAATTTTTGGGTGAGTTGGCTGAATGGTAAAAACTGCAGCTATAATTTTACTGATAGGATTATGCGTGCTGGGTCTGGTTGCCCTAACAAACAGTATGTCAAAGCCGATCGGACATGATGAACATATGTATTGTACAGCGGCTGCATTGATGGCAGAAGGGAAAATAATTTATAAGGACTTTTCGTATGTTGGGCAACTCCCCTACCACCCGACAATATGTGCTGGACTTTATAAAGTTTTTAATAATTGTTACTTTTTGCTTATCGCCAGATGTTTTTCTGCTGCATGTGATATACTTGTAATTGTTTTGATAGCGATAATATTCTGCATACTTCTCAAAGATGTACCCGTACATTCAAAATTGCTGGGACTTGGTGCGGCAACATTATATGTATTCAATCCAATCGTCGATTATGCCAACGGTTTTTCATGGAATCATGACTTTGTTACATTGTGTATTTTATTAAGCTTTGTGTTATTCATAACCACTGATTTCCAAAAAGAGTTTAAATTTTGGAGAATTGCTCTTATCGGAGTTTTGTTGACTTTAGCTTCCTGGTCAAGGATGACTGCAGCCCCTATATACATCCTGTTTTTAATAGCAATATGGAACAGATTTTCGGGCGCCAAAAGGGATAAAATAAGGTTTATGATGCCTTTTCTTGCTGCTTCTATGGTTATTTCTGTTTGGCCGCTGGTTGTTTTCTTTATGGCTCCAAAGTCATTCATAATAAATGTTTTTATCATACCCATTTATAATGGTGAGTGGCAACGGCAATTAGCTGGAATCCAAGGTTCTTTGCAGGTAATTATAAATACTTTAACAAAACCGGCTTACATTATATTATTCGCTTTAATATTGTATTTTTTCATAACTTTTCGGCGGCTAAGAAAAGATCTCAAACAGCCAAAAGACGGAAATTTTATCTTTTCTATAATCATCATTTTTATCCTCTTTATTATTGTATTAATCCCTCCAGCGATGTTTGAACAATACTTTGCTAGGCCTGCCTTGTTTATTATAATTAGCCTTGTATTTCCTTTTTTGCATTTAAACCAGAGGCGCAAATCGCGCCTCGTAAAAAGACACTTTGATATTTCTTGTGCTGTATTTGCAATAGCTGTCACTTTAACGATCTTATTTAATACAGGTATAATAAAGAGGCTTTCAATTGTTTCGTCCCCTCGTAGATGGACACCCATTATCCTGCATGACATCTCGGAAGATATTGCAGATAAAACCAAAGAACCGAAACGAATGCTGACACTCGCCCCCTTATATGCCATCGAAGGCGGTGGCGAGATTTATCCGGAGTTCTCTGCAGGGCCGTTTGTATATCGAATAGGGGATTACCTCAAACCGAAATGGCTCAGCGCTGTAACGGGGACGGGAGTGAAGGGTCTCGATGAACTTGTTGCCGAGTCTCCCCCATCAGCCGTGATTTTAGGCACCGAACCTCCCGGTCTTGAGGAACCAATATATCAAGCTGTGGTTAAAGAAGATTGGCGGATGGTAAATTATCCACAAAACATCGTTGCTTATTTCAAGCCTTGACATCAGATATGATGCAATTTAGTTGTATTCGTCGATAATTGCTTTTGCGATGTTGTTAATAGCCGTTCGTGTGCCCCCGTTTGTGTTGTTTGCAAGAATCGAAAAGATATATTCTTCATTATCCGTTATGCATATACCCGAGAACGATTTGACCCCTCGTATGTAACCAGTTTTGCCAAGAATTCTTTCTTTGTATTTTTCCTCTTTAAAATATTTAGCAATTGTTCCATCCGCCCCCCCTACCGCTAACGACTCTTTATAAACATTCCAGTTATTGCTTTGATAAACATCTAAAAGCACTTTTGTTATTGCATTCGCGCTTAATTTATTATGTCTGCTTAAACCGCTGCCGTCATCAATATTAAATTCGTTTTTATTAACACCTGCTTTTAAAAGATATTGTGAAATGAGTACGGTGCCGGCTTTCCAGCTTCCGTTACCGCCATAGGGATTTTTCTCCGCTGCAATTATTTTCACAAGAGATTCCGCAGCAAGACCGAAACTATCTTTATTGCAATGGGCAAGAACATCCTTCAATAATGTTCTATGAACAAAAACAGGCTTCACTGTTTCTTCTATAGTGAATTTCTTTTCGATAAGCTTACCTTCAATATCGATACCGGCATTCCCAAGCTTTTCGGCAAGCAAATACCCAAAAAAGGCAGCTGGGCGTTCAATTGCCACCTTGATCGGTCCAATCTTGTTCTTGCAGGTCCCGATAACAATAATGTTATTTTCAGTAGAGGTACGAAGACTTCCAATGGTATTGCTTTTGGAGCTTGGTTTGACCTTATTGGTCATTTTGATAAAACCAGTCGACGGCTCCATCATCAAACGAATGTTGCCGTTGTGATTCTCGGCTGTGATTTCAATACAATTGCCATTATAATTAATACCGCTGACTTCACAGGCGTACCATTTATTCAGGTCGTTCGCCGGCCAGTTCGGGTGGGCTCTCTGATCATCGAATATGTTGCTGTCGACAATAATATCTTTTATGCGGATATAACCAAAACGGTTTAGTTTCTCGGTGATTACAGAAAAAATCCCACCATGTTTTCTGTTCTGTTCTTCTAGATCTTGCTCATATCCAAACAAAGGGTCTCCTGAACCAATGACGACAAGCGTATCTCCTGAGAGGACAATTTTTGTAATGAACTCATAGTCGGCTCCAAGATATTCCAAAGCAGCTGCCGTCGTTATGATTTTCATATTCGAAGCTGGAATTAAAGGCTCGTCTCCGTAGAAACTGTAAATAATCTCGCTATTGTTTGCCTTGATGATATGAATGCCATAGGCAACCTTGCTTTGAGACGGATCATTTATAATACGGTTTATTCGTTTAGGTAAGTTACCGAAAGTGGGCAGAGAAAGATATACAATGATGACTAAAACAAGAAAACCGAGTTTTTTGTGTTGTTTTCGCTGCATCATGTGGACTTCTTACAAAAATAAATACTAAAATCAAGGTGTTTTTTGTTTTTTTCGTCAAAATTTCCTTGAAAAATACATAAATTTTTAGTAAAATAATTGTTTAAAAATATAGCTTTATTAAGGGGATTTTAAATGTATATGATGGGGGCATGTGATAAGGTTTGTGCCATCCTTGTCTAAAGAGGGGGTGATATCCTTTTTCCTCGGTGCCCATGAGTTGAAAAGCATTAAAATATCTATTTGAAAAAATAATTTTTACCCTCTAATTTTTTTGACAAAAGGATATTTAGTATTGTGGTACAAATAATTAATGATTCGAGTAAAACTGAAGCTAAGTGGTTTGTATAAAAGCATCAGTTTATCTTCCTTCATTTTTCATAGCAAGACTCCTGCAAAATGAGTGAGATTTTGGCAAAGCAAGTTAAGTGAGCGACGGTCATTAATAGCAGAGATGGATTTGGCAGCGAATAGAATGATTTTGACGTGATTTCAGGCTTTTGAGCCT
>Ga0180433_10006229_pt1 | contig 15722 bp, 19 predicted proteins | sample SS_ome_8_FD_132980 | JGI IMG/M metagenome (GOLD analysis project Ga0180433, IMG submission 132980) | Hypersaline lake sediment archaeal communities from the Salton Sea, California, USA - SS_1_D_1 metaG | ecosystem: Environmental > Aquatic > Non-marine Saline and Alkaline > Hypersaline >... | reverse complement strand
TAGATGGGTTAGTCAGAAATTAGAAACCAAAGATAAAGATAGTTTTGATGATTTATTACAGAGCAAATATTCATATTGGTTATATCTCATCCTTATATATTTATATCTTAGAACTAAAGGAAGATTTACTATTGAGAGAGGGCGGATTGTAGAAAGAGAAGAGATCAAATATGTTAAAACATATTAAAATTCTTTTTTCTTATTTACTTTTTCCAAATGATTGTTCTCCAGAAGAGAGTTAAAGCCTAGAATTTTTTTCGCATATTTATCAGCATTTTCCTCTGATCTATGTCCTACAATATGTCCCTCTTCGTGATATATCGTGAATAGGGTTTCGTATATAAGTTGATCTATCCCCATTTCATCTAAAAAGGGATGATCAATCCGAACATAAATGTTGCGGGGCATTTCTGGATAAAAATCCTTTTCTGTATTTAATCCTAAAACACCCTCTTCATTAAACATATGAAAGACATACTCATCAGCGATATGGGAAAAATCTTCTAAGCATCCAATGAAAAGAATTTCCGCAATAATGCCTTTTTCATTAATCTTTTTTAGGAGAGATTCTTTCAAATAGTTCCATTGATCCTTATCCATATTAAGTTTGTTGTGTTTTGAAAACTTAAAGTCCTCACATTCTTCTCCAAAAATGAGATAAGATGACTCGGTTAGGTGATGAGTTAAGTGATCATAATCAATAGATTCAAGAGATTCTGAAAGTATAACTTTTTTTCTGATATAATAATCGTCTTCAGAAAGGGTATTAAGAGATAAAGAATGGATCTTGAGAGGAAATGAGGGAAAATAAGTAAGAGCATTCCATTCCTTTTCCTTAATGTCCTTTTTATCAAAAATCCATCCGTCAATGATAATACAAAAAATATCTCCCGAAATGAGTAAAGCATTGGTAATAGGTTCTTCAGAATTAAAAAGTTCAAACTTAGGGTTTTTAAGGTGTTCCAGAGCAGATGAAAGAAGTGTTAGTGAAAAATAAGATGGTTCTTCAAAACATAGGTGATATTCAAAATAAGTGTCTTTCATTGGGGTAAAACTTATGAGTCTTTTGCTGTATTTTTTAAGGTCTTCATTGTTTTTAATTGGTAGGTGATTTATCTCCAATGTTTTCAGTTTTTTATATAATCTGCTTTTTCTAAATGTTTTAGAATAAGTAAGGATTCTCTTTCGATTTCCCAAAATGATGTATCCCCCAAATCCCTCAACAAAATAAGGATCTAGGGAATTTATAGGGAATGCTTTAATGATGTTGGCAATGAATGATTGATGATACAATTTATGAAAGAAACTGCTTAACTCATTCTTTTTTCTATTGATATTAGAAAGTATGAGAGAGAAAAACCTTTCAGTAAGAATATGAAAATCAATAGATATTTTTTTTTTGTTGATAAATGTGAGGAGTTCTAATGTGTTTAGAGGTTCTTTCATTTTGTTAATTCTCATTTTTTTGTTGTTGTTATATTACTTGATATTGTTGTTTAATACTCATATTTTGTTGTAATTTTATTCGATCTTGTTGTAATTTTATTCGATCTTGTTGTAATTTTGTTCGATCTTTTGTTTCTCCATCTCTTCCTTATTGTCTTTTATCATCATCTCTTCCGCATAATTAATTGCCTCCGTTAAATTCTTAAAATCTTGCGTATTTAATGTAGATGGTGTATTAATCTCAACAATAAAAACTTTTTTGGACTTAGATTGAGAAATAGATAATGAACCATTATTTAATTTTGATCTGTAAAAAAAGAGACATTTCCACTTTTTCCACCTTGTTGATGTTTCATTTTCTGTTTGTTCATCTCTTACCCAATGCGGATTATTTATTATGCGGGGATACTCATATTGTCCCTCTAACCATCGTTTATTTCTTTTCTCAATCGCTTGATAGTCTTTCATCCAAATCTCATCATCTTGTTTGAGAAAGTCCCCTATCTCCGTATAGATTTCCTTTAATGCGGGTTTTGGGTTTTTAAATCCAACTGATTGTTCGATCTTTGAGATGCGTTTTCCCCATTCTAAGATTTTTTTTTCTAATGATGTGAGTTCTGTTTCACACGTTTTTTGAGATAATTGACAAGATCGTAATCTTATGCTAAGTTCATTTGAGGTTACGAGGGGTTTATTGGAAACTAAGGTGAAAAATCCCTTTATTTTGGCGATCATTAATTAAATATACAGCCATATATGTTTTAAATATTCTTAAAAAAAAAGGATTAATTATAGAAAGAATTAATCGTCATCTGGATAGAACTTATCCATTAATCTTTGACACTTAGAACAAAGACAGAAATATTTCGATCCTCTCTTTTGATATTTTTTGAGATCCTCTTCCGTGTTTAATTGGACTTTTTCCTTACAATGAGGACAAAATCCATCCAAAGAAAGTTTCGTCATTTCACGATAATAAGAGCATTGTTCATATTGTTGAGAATGTTTCATATCTCTAATAATATCATCGGGTAATGAGGGTTTTATGGACATAGGAATAACCTTTGGTTAAAAATGTTTAATGAAAAAGTGAAGCAAAACTTATAAAACCTTAGTTGGAGATTTATGTTCATATGAATCTATTCAGTAAAACTAATCTGTTTTAAATATTAATTTAACTTTACATACTTTTTTTAACAAGAATTGGGTGAAGACTTAGTTTTATTAATAATTGGACTGAAATTTGGATTGTTATAAGAAAAATTTTTTATGAATTAAATTCAAATGTGAAAATCTTTTTCTTTTTTGAAATGTAAAAATAAGCAATCAAGAGCGATATATTGTAGATTGCTGAAATATATAGAAGATTCATATGGAATATCCATATATAAATGCTTAGAGCGGTGAAAAGTAATATTGAGAGGGTTAAGAGGGGTTTATTTGAATGATAAGAAAGAAAGAGAAGACAGACTGAAAGATGAACAAGATTGAGAAAAAAATAATAGGAAAATGTATAAGAGATGTTGTGAATTGGATCATAAAAGAAAAAATCCATAAGTAGTGAAAAGAAATAAATAAGAGTGAGAATAAGGGCTTGATATTTGGATTTTAGAGCATATATATTAAAGGACAAGAGGAAAAAGGCAAGATAATGTAATAGAAGAATGAAAAATGTAAAAAAAGGAGGTATAAAGAGATATAATAACCACGCCATAAAAAAGGAGATAATGCCTAAAAATGTCTTAAAATCTAATAGATTCTCTTTCATCATTTGATATGTCTATTCTTCATAAATATAATCTTTCGCATATTAAAAAGACTTATAAAAGATTGAATGAATAAATATCATAAAGAATTTCTCATTTTTAGAAAATGATTGGATGGGATAGATTTTGGGAAAAGGTTCGTAAAAAACTAAAAAAGCCTTATCGCAAAATTCATAATAGGGTATTTTATTCACGGAAAAAGTATGAAAGATATATATCTGACATCTTAAAGGAAGAGTTGAGAATGATTAGAAAAATGGGGAGAGATGATTGATGATAAGAGGTCTGGGGAAAAAATGGGGAGGATTTAATTAATGTATATGCCTTTAGGTTTGGGAAAGGTTTTTAAAAAGAGAATTAGGCAACTATGTGGTTTATTCTTTAAATGGTTAAGGAGGAAAAAGAAGATTAGATTTGTCAATATACCTCGATTTCTGTTTTGCTCAAAGAGAGTGAGAAATGAAGTAAATCAATTTATGTCCGAAAGTCTTAAGTTTATATTTCTTGAGAGGGTTGAAGGAAAGGATGTGAATCTCATTGAGAATATTCAGAGGATTGATGATATTTTTAAGAGTGTTCATCTTATAACTTTGCTTACGAAAAAGATACAAGACTATTTTATAATATATGAGGAATCTATAAAAGGATATTCTCTTAAAGCACAAAAAAAAATAATAAAGTTAATCGGAAGTCTTGAAGACAAAAGATTAGTTAAAAAGTTATATGAGAAGTAAGGAAATTTCTATTTTTTAGTTTTATAATATTTCTCACCTTTTTTGATCTCATATTGGAGACATAGAAACTAGATAAATTCCCCATTTAAAAGTAAAGGAGAGAAAAGCATCCTATATATCTTTTTCATCAATCTTGCCTCTTTCTCTTAATCTTTGTTTGGTTTCTTCCCAAGACTGAGAAATTATGGTTGGAGGAAAAAGAAATTCACAAAGAGATTTAAAACGCTCAAGATCAAATTTTGACATCATATGATGATTATTTACTTAACTATTTAAATAATTGTTGTTTAATGAAAATTATGACTTTAAAAGAGTTCTTTAGAATGATTAAAAATTCTCTTATCTATTTCTTTAGGTTTGGAATGTTTAAATGGATGGGAGTGATTTTTGCGTTAGTAGTAGTGTCAATGCCTTTCTTCTTATCGCTGTTATTTTTTTCTCAATTTGGAACAATTTATTGTTTTTTGCCTTTTTTTATAGAGATAAGTCTTATCATATTTGGACAAATAAAGTATTATAAAAAATAAGTTTTTTTAAAGAAATATGTTTCTTTTTTTTGATGTTTTTATTTTTCTTCTAAATAGGGTTCTCCGTATTCATCTTCCTCAAATAATAGTTCTAATTTTTCTGCTATTTCTTTAAATTTATCTTGGATTTCTAAAGAAGTATCTTTATATCTTTCAAGTAAATTTTCCCCAATCTCTTCCGTCTCATTGATTATTCTTGTATTAAAGGAAACATAACGCTTGTAGAGTTTTTTAGTTGTTGTTTTTAATTCTTTCCGTGCCTTTTTAGAAAGTTCTTCTCTTACACTTTCAACTAATCTTTCTGTTGCTGACTCTATTTTGCCTAGTTCGGTATCTAGCTTCTTTATGAGAGGTGTTTCGCCACTTTCAATATCAACATCAATAAAGTCTAAGATGATGGCAATTTGATCTTGAATTGAAGAGGGTAATTCATCCCAATCAAGATTAACATATTTTTCTGCTTCTGAATTAGGGATTATTTCTTGTTTAACAAGAAGAGTCAGATATTCTCGCCTAGATATAGGGTTTAGATTATTCCAAAACGTCTGGTAAAAAGATTCCTTTTTCTTGACTGACCTAATGAGATTTGAATTGATTGAGTTGATCTCAAATTTTCTATGAAATAATTTTCCTCCTTTGAGAATGATTTGGGTTGTGTCTTCTTTTTGAGTATCTCTGTTTTTGGAGATGAGTGTAAAATAGTCTTGGATGAGGTCTTCGGGATAGTCTAAGTCTTGGATGAGAGAATGAATAAGTCTTTGATAGTTTGTAATCTCCTCCTCAGTTACAGCAAGTTCCTCTCTCAGATCATCTCTAATAATGATTGTCTCACCGATAAATCCGTCAATCTCCTCAATCTCCTCTACTAAAAGATCCAGATCATCAATCACTCTATTATGTGTGAGAGTTTTTAAGGTGTGGAACTTTTCTCTTTTCTTATTGTATTCGCTGGAGATGAGATTACTTTTTTCCTTAATGCGAGAGTTAAGATCAGATCTCATATCTATAAGTTTTTCTAACTTTTCCTTATAATCTTGGTATTTTTTTTCTGACATAATAATCCTCTTTATTTTAAAGTTAAAGATTTTGTTTTTTAAATTTTGTGAAATTATATTTTGAGGATTTCAAGAATAAGAAGCCCCTTTTTCTTTTTAATAATTTTTTTGGTTTGAGTTTTTATTTTTTTTTGAACTTCCATAAATACCATATAATAAACCAAATGATAAGAATGGTTATGCTCACGCAGAAGGAAGTTATTGAAATTACTAAAAGGATTTGGGAAATATATTCACTAAAATCTGTAAGGAGATCAGAACTAATTAAGGCGGATATTCCAATAATAATGAGAAGAGATGTAAGAATAATAAGGAATCTTGTGAGGCGTGTCTTTTGGATGCGGGTGATGATAATCTCATTCATATTTAATAATGACGTGTTTTAATAAAAATATATTTAATAAAATTTAACTGAGTGTAACTGATCTCTCTCCGTGTTTTTTTCTCCGTGTTTTTTTTCTCTCTCCGTGTTTTTTTCGGTAGAACCAATATTGGAATATTATCGTGGCACTAATACCTCCGATTATAGAAATGATGAAAATTATAAGCAAGTTGTTTGTAAAGTTATCTTCTTTGATTACTTTATCTTCACCTATTTGAACTTTAAATGAATTTGAAAGCATAAACCCATACTCATTAAAGGCAACAACCACAATGTAATAAGTTCCGTTCTTTCCGAAGTTCATTAAATACATTAGTTCTGTGAGATTTGATTTAAAGAGTGTTAGTTGAGAGAGGCTTTCCAGAGTTGGAGAGATCTTTTCTTTGGAATAATAGATAGAGTAATTATTAGCGTTTTCAGAGCGAGTCCATAGAATCCAGAAGATGCCATCATTATCGGGTGTGTCTGCGTAAGATGTGAGGTTGAATGGAGTGAGTATGTTAAGCCCATCATCCCAGATGGGATATTTATCTTCAGAGAAGGCACTTCCAGAGATAATGTAGGGTGTATCACCAATTCCATCGTCATCCGCATCTTCCCCGTCATAATCTCCCCAATAATTACCATTCATTCCGTAATACCAATTGTTCTCTGAATTACAGATCGCATTAAGAGTATTATCAAAATAGTTTGAGTAAAAAAGATTATTTGTAGAAGTCGAATCCACATCTATCCCTAAGAGATTATGAACTAAAGTGTTATTAAAAAGAGTATTATTTACTGATGAAGTATGGATTAATATTGCTTCTTGACTATAAGAGAAATCATTGTTTAAAATATAAGAGTTATAGGTTTCCAATAATTCTAGAGAATTATCGTTTTTAATAAATTCATTTGAATGAATCTTAAGATAGGTGGAATTGTTTGGATTTGGACTCATTTGGACACCCGAAATGATCCCCACAGAGTTGTTAGAGAAAGTATTGTCATATATTGCAGAGTTGTTGGAATTAGAGATCCCCAATCCCGCACCAAGATTGTCTTTTATTATATTATTGTAAATATCACATTCGGGAGATTGAAAGCATACTATCCCCGCAGAATCGAAATCAACTTCGGGGTAATTAAGATTGCCCTCACTTTCTTTGATTGTATTAGAATAAATCGAAGTAAGAATAGTGTTAAAAACAGCGATTCCAAGAGAGTGATTGATAATGATATTCTGTGAGATATTTATATTTTCTCCGTCAGAGAGACGGAAAGCATAGAAGATGTTTTTGAGAGTATTTCTTTGGAAGACTAAATTCTTGATAGATTCAGAATTAAATGAGTCCAAACATTCTCTAAATTCATTATCTTCAATGAGGACATTATCTATAAACTCACATCTAATTGCTTCATCCGAGATGTTGAGGAATGAGTTAGCCCGAATTGTAAGGTTGATTGATCTTGTGGAGGGATTATTGATCCATTGGGAGATGCCCTTAGAGTTATGGGAGAATGAGTTTTCTTCAATGATGGTGTGGTTACAATTATAAAGATAAATAGACTCAGAACTTCTACTGCTCGTGAAATTATTTTTAAGAATTTTAAGTCTCTCCGTATTTGAAGAGTCAATGTCTGACTGAGAATGATTTGTAAAATAACAATCCTCGATAGTGCCATTGTTTGCTTTATTCAATCTGATTCCATATTCACTATTAGAAAGATTACAATTTATGATCTTGAAAAATACATCAGAACTACTTATGGCGATTGAGTATTCACTATTTGTATTGATGGAAACATTATTAATAACGAAGGGATCGTTATATGTGCCACTTCCAGAACACCAATCATTATCCGTTGCTGTTTTAGTCCAATTATGATTAGGATCTGTATCTATGATTTGGATGGGAGATGTTAGAATCCATTCGGCACTTGTTCTTGGTTTTTTTACTTGATTTTCTACTTGATTTTCAATTATGTGATATTTAGTTCTTTGTGATGATGTATAGGGATTAAATATAAGGAAAATGGAACTTAAAAAGAAGAGTGATAAAATAAGTATTCTGATAATCTTAGTCATAATTAAGAATATGAGGTAAAATTATAAAAATTCTTTCATATGAAATCTTTTCTTTTAAAAAAAAATTAGACAGAAAATTGGTTTAAAACATCGGGAACATAAGTGAGATTCCAATCCTTTAATGTGAAATATTTCCGTTTGAGAGATTCGATAAATCCAATCCAAAAATGAGGACAAAATCCCATACCAATACCGATTTTACAATCACAATATCGTTCTGGATCGGCAATGTTGCTATCGTTAATGATGATATAAGTAGCGGTTTCCCACTTAAAACCAGAGAATGTGAGTTCTAAGTGATGTGTTTTTTCGTTTTTTACCTCAATCTTTTCTAGTTTATCTTTTCCTTTACCATTTAGAATAGTTAATGCTTTCGCAACCTCTCTCCCGATGATTTCAGACTCGTTTTCGATGATGTAATCCCTCTTTTCCTCGATAGATAGGCTATCAATAATAAAGTCCACCAATTCATCTCTTTTTAATTTGGAGTATCCTCTTATATCTTTTTCTCTACAAATATCCTTTAATTCTTTCACAATAAGAGATTGAAGAAGATATTTAAGATATTGGGCATCAGACACGCTTCTATGACAAATCACGGATTCTTTTATAGCAATTATCTGTTCATATTCGTCTTTAGTAAGGATTAATTCTTTCTTTACGGGTTCAATAAACATTGCCATTGTATTTGATTGAGATTTTAGTTTTTCATTTTTTTCCTTTAGTCTGTCCCTAAGATCTCTTGTTAAATCCTCATAAGTTAATGAGGAGATGATCTGTTCATCATCACTCAAATCTGCTAAGAGTTTAAAGCCATTAATCTTTCCTATTGTTTTCATAAAAATACACGAAGTAATTAATTCATTTTCATATAAAAATGCTTTTTATTAGAGATCTATTAATTCGGATTTCTCTATCATATGAAAAGAAAATTGAATATTAATCTTTATATATTTTAAATACGAAGACTCTAGTAGTATAGAAAATGTTTTAAAAAAAGTGATATTATGGAAGAGTTTGAGAGAGGGAAATTGATGATTAATTACCATCAAGATGGGAGATATTATGATGGAGAGCAGAGAAATAGATTAATCCGTCTATGTAAGAATCTTGGGAATGATGGACATTCCGAAGAGGTTAAAACACCTAAAGAGACTCCGAAAAAGCAAATGAAAGTAAAAAACAAATTAAATGATTTAAAAGAAAAAGTCTTAGTTAAACCAAAGGAAGATAGTCTAAAACTGATAAAGGGGTTCTTTAGTGTAGTTAAGAGTAAAAAGATAGTTAAAAAAAAGCCAACGACTTTAATTAAGAATACTAATGAAATTGAATTGTTAATTAAAAGATTTAGGGAGATATTAGAATGAGTGAGTTTAGTCTCTATAAAGGAGTAAATGAGATAAGGCATTTAAGGGATGGAATATTAATATTAAGTAAAGAAAATATAAGAGAACCAATCTTAATAAAAGCAGAAGTAATCCAAGATGAGAGATCAGTTAAAGATGTTGTTGATGAGATGCTTGGTTAATCTTCGTTCTTTTTTATAATACCTAATTGATTATCATATTTTTTTATTATTTTTTCTGCTTTTACGCTAAGATGAGGATTATTTTTTATTGCTGAATTTATTAAAAATGATTTTGTTTCAATGTAAATGGCAGAACTTATTTCTTTCATTAATGAAATGGAGAGATTATTAGTAGAGAAAAAGATAAAATATATGCTTCTGTGAGAATTAAATGTGGATTTCGGGATGATTGTGAGATTTTCAGCCATTTTATCACCGAAATAGATTCTTGCGAGTCTTTTATTCAATAATTCTTTTGAAAAAGTTGAAATGGCGGAAATTAACCCTCCCAAGAGATTGCTATCAACCTTATCAAAAGAGTTATCATAACTTTTCTTATAATAAGCGTGTCCCTCTGAATCCGAAATCAAAAAACATTTTATCATATTTGAAGATTAAAACATTTTTTATTAAAAGATTTTTTATTAGGGGTTTATTTAGAAATCTTTTTAGGAGAGCAAAAGAGAATTGTGTTGGGCTTTTCATTGTCCATAATTACTTTCTTTTTGATTTCTACGCCTTTATCCCATCGAAAGAGAATGCGGGGGGGTTTGTCAAAAATTATCTCAACCTCATCGGGTAGATTGAAATTAATATTGTCCAACCCCTCAATATGTCCTAAGAAATTATTTTCAGAACCCCATAATTCACATACAATATCATTGAGATCATTAGAGTTCTTCCCAAGCGTTAATTCAAATACATCGCCATAATTATCATCATCATCACTCTCTTTTCTATGAATTTGAAAGGATCTTGACCTAATCTTTCCGCCTTTAAGGATGAACTTATCTTCCATATCCTTTTTATCCACCAGCACACCTTTTTCCCATTCAGAATCATCAATAATATCTCCATTCCAATCTACATAAATATAATCATCTGGCAGAGAACATCCTTGATGTAAATAAATGACTTCATATTCATTTCGATGTGGGGGATAATTATATAAGTCAATGGCAGACATATTATCTGCTAATCCTTTTTTATGACAATAAGCACATTCTACAACATAGAGACCTAACTTTTCAGAACATTCAAAGCAGAGGGTTGAATTTTTAGGAAAATCATTTATGGGTTTTAACACCCCACATTCCTCACATCTCAATTTAGGGATAATATCATAACCATCTAAAAGTTTAGTAAAGTTTTCTTTCTCATCCTCTCCGATGGTTTGTAAGAAACTTTCATATTGATCTTTCGTCAGATGGAGGGGTTTTTTACGCCCACTATATGCTTGAGCAAAATCATAGATGTGTTTCTTCAAATCGGGATTATCGGCTTTTTTAAGAAAATACTTAGCAGAATAAGTTTTTCCATCTTCAAATGAAATCGTGATAAAGATCTTAATTCCACCAATTCCCTCTTCCATATCCTTAGCAATAAGTTGGAGTGACTCATTTATTTCTTCCCAAGATGAAACAATTGAACCCTCATATTTTTCTATGAGGTATTTTGAACCCTCCATATCTGTAATCTCAAATTTAATCGCTTTTTTAATCATTATAATCATTAAAAGTCTTTATTTAATTAAAAGAGAAAGGTTATTGTTTTTAATTGTTTTGATATTCTTTTTTATTTTATTTTTAACAACATTAAATCTCTTTTTAACAATATTTACGGGAAAGAAGATAACAAAGAGGAGATATTTGGCAATAATCTCCTATCTCTCATCATTTTTTAAGATAAGAAGAATTTCTGCCCATCTCAAATCTATTAACATAATGAGGGCATCATTGGTGATGGAGAGGTTAATATTTGAGTCTTTATTGAGGATTTTCTTAAAACTTTTTATAAACAAAAGAGATTTCGGAGAGGGGGAAATTTCTAAGATCTTCTTAAATTCATATCTCTCAACCATTTGTGGTTCTACAAAGCAAAAAGCATCGGGTTGCTTAAAGATTGTGTGTGTTTTTCTAATGGAGAGTTCAAGAGGAGAGTCTTCATCAATATCGCCCAAGATTTTGTTCAATGTGTTTTGTTTCAGCACCATATTAAAGAGAGGCGTAGGATACCTATATTTCAAATAAGTCTTTTCAATCGTTGTTATCTTGTCTTTGCTTTTTAACAAATCTAGAGCAGTCAATCGCTTCTTATTAAGGTTTGAGATTGTGATTTCTATTCGGTCTTCTTGCTTCGAGGGTTTAGCCCTTAGTAACAATCCCTCTTCCCCATCCATCTTTCTAATTCTATATGGTTTCGGTAAAAATCCCTTGAGAAGATCAGTAATTGATTCTCCATATTCCTTTTTCTCCTTTGGTATATATGCCACTTGGCTTTTTGATGTTTGGAAATGACAATTTTTATCATTTTTTAGGGTAAAAAAGAAGAGCGTATCGAGATTATAAGAGAGGATTTGAAATTTATGTTTTGGTTCAGTCTTCATAAACTTCCTAAGAGTATGAAAATCCCCTCCAAAAACAAGAGAGAAGTAATCAAAAACCTTTGATTTTCTTAATTCATTTAGGAGGGTTAGAAATTCATAAGAGTTATTATATTTGAGGGTTGCGTTAAATCTCATTGGGGCTTTAGAGGATATAATAATGTTCTTATTTTGTAATATCCGTAAAAAATTACGAAATGATGATGATTGATCAATTACTATCTTTTTTTCCGAAAGGTTTTCAAAAAAATAAGTTAAATTCATTAAAATTCCTCCATTTCTTCTTCATTAATATCTTCATTTATATTTAGAGGTGAAAATATAAAATAAAAATCTGATTTAATAGTTTCATTAAGTTTTAGACCAAAATTAAGTTTAGAAACGCCCCCCATAGAGTAAATCCATACTTCCCAAAAGATTTTCTTTTCTTCATCGATCATTTTCATTAGTGTTTTAATGTGATAAAGTTGGAGAGTATAGTGATATGTAGTGAGCGTTCCATCTCCTTTCTTTAGATTAAGTATTAATTTCCTAAGATCTCTTTTTTTGGAGAATGATTCACTTTCATATGACTGATTCATCAAGTAAGCAGAATAGTCCTTACTTAAAAGATATATAACACATTGTCCATTTTCAAACTTTATTTTAAACAGAGAATCTTCCGTGATGTCCTTTTTTCTAAAATTTAGAAGAGATTTAAGATCGGAAGAGTTCATCTCAAAAATGAAATCGGGTGTGCCCTTTTCTTTTATAGCACTTCTTAAATTAAAGGGGATCTCTGAGGGGAAGGGGAATAGTTTTTTAAGGAAATATGGATCGTTAGTAGTGCCTTTTTTGAGTAATCTCATATGAGCAAAAGTAGAAAGGAGTGAAAAATTATATTTATAATAAATCTTACTCATTCCAATAGATTTCCTTAAGTTCTTGAGGTTTATCTTATATCTCTTATGTTTATTATGCCAAAGATGATATTTGGATGATGGGATGATGATATTAAAGTAATAGATTCCGCCATTTAGGATCTTCTTGTCATAACCGCAGATATATAGTTCATTTGTAGAGGTGAGAGTGAAAGTAAATTCTTTCTGTTTTAGTTTTTTGAGATAGAGTAATATTTTATCAAGATTTTTGGCATTACCTATATCAATCTGAAAATAACAAATATATTTATTAATTTTATTTCCCACAGCATTTATCTCATCCTTAAGAGAAAAGATATATGGATAATAAAGATCATTATCAAGATGAGTTAATTTTGCGATTAATTGGGTTTTTCTGACAATGTTTTCTGTTAATGTCTTTATCCTTTGTAAAATGATGGATTTATCTCTTAGATAGAATGAATTATATGTTTTATCGGGAATCTGGTTCAGATAAAAGAGAAGATTTTTCTTAAATTTATTGATGAAAGTTATAGCATCTTTGGTAGAACTATCAATCTTTTCTTGTGTTTCAAGAGAAATATCTCCATATTTTTTAAGAATTGATGGAATGTTTTTTCCCTTTAATTTTAATTCTTGGATCTTTATGTCCTTTAAAATTGAAAATGTAATTACTTTAAAATTATAAAGTCTTGACTCGATCTCTGTTTTTGAACCCATCAAGTCATCCCATAATATATCTGCGGTAGGTAGAGATATATTCAATATTTTCGCAAACTCAGTTCTGTTCTTAGGGTTCATATTGTTCCATAATAATTCTAAATCATCTTCATCTATACTAATGGTGAATTGATCACCAAGAGGATATGCTTTCACATATAGGTTTTTCGTTAAAGTTTGTAATCTCCTTAATCTTTCTTGAATCTTTTTATGATCGTGCCATTTGTATGGATAATCCCATCTAACATCTAGAATATGCGAAAGAGCATATCTATCTTCTCTGTAATTAGTTTTATTCCAGATTTTTCCAATATATTTTATCTCCTCATCGGAGAGATAAGAAAACCTTATGTTTTGAAGATTGAAATTATAAATAATCTCAGAGAAAGAGATAATTTTAGAAGATTGTAATTTCTTGAAGAATTTTAAAAACATTTTGATATGAGTTTTATATAATTTAGATAAAAGGATCGTCTAATTTCTTTTAATTTTTCTGGATCGGGGTGTTTTTTTTCATATGAAGTTTTCTTCAATACTTTTAAACTCTTCAATAGATTTAATTATTTGATCTCTTAAGAATTGATTTTAAGAATGACCAAAGTGCCTATTCCGATGTGTATAATCTCATCCATTGGCTTGTTGATGTGTTTGACAATCAATAAAGTTAAAGATGATCAATATCCTTTTTTCTCTTCAATATATTGTTTGTAATCTTCGCTTTCCGTCTTAGATTGTTCAAAAAAGATTTCCGAAAGTATTATTGCTTCAATCTCCTCATCAGAATACTGAGATTTGTTTTCTTCTTCCTTTTTAGTAATTGTTTATCCCTCTTAAATTTTATATAAGATAATTTTTTGATTTTTTTAAATTCCTTTAGGGGTTTAAATTTATGATTTAATTATGAAAAGAATAATAAATAAAGTCAATTATTTTTCATTTAAAGAGTGATACTTGTTGATATAAAATGGGATTAAAGAATAAAGAAAAAGATAGTGCCGAAACCATAATAAAATTGAAAGGAGGGAAACTTTTTTCAAAAGCATTCCATATCTGTTCTATAAATGGTGATGATGATTTAGTAAATTCTACTATTTCAGCGAGGACTATTAGTAATCCAAAATGGTATGACGAGCAAGGTTATATATTAGAAGAGTATAAACCTAGTAGAAAAACTATCTTAAAGAAGACATCAAAATTGATGGATCTTTACGAAAGAGTGTATTTAGAGCGATTATATTTCATATATAAAGAGTCTATTGTTACTAAATTCTTAGAACCCTCATATGAAAAAAAATGTATGACCTTTTATGAATTAAATAGGGGGATTGATGAATTTTTAAGGAAATTGCCTTATAATCGTGATAAACATTTAGAAAAGTATCTAAAGGGTTATTCCGCAACATATGGTAGAGCAAATCTACCATATCCGAAAAGAACAGAGTTGAAGAAGAAAGCACTAAACATCCTTATTAAGAAAGGTTATGTCTCAAAAAGGATAATACAGAGTTCTGTTTCTTTAGATAAGGAGTTCTGTTTCTTTATAACCGATGATGGTTTGGATGCTCTAAACAGAGATAAAAAAAAAGAGGAAGAACTAGAATATGATATGGAATTTGGAGAGATCGCAAAACAAATACAGAAAGAGAGGGAATGGGAAGAATTTTATCAATATAAATACTTAAATAATCATATATAGAACTATTAAAACATACTTAGAAAGATTTAGTATTCAAAAATAAGCGGGAAACTCTTCTTTTAGTTCATTGAAAGTGCGTGATTCAAGATAATCTTTTAGACACTCGTATCCAAAGTCTTCCCATTCAGCCCAATTTTCAATTATTTCCTCGAAAGACCTATCTATTAGGGTTTGTGCCTCTTCATAGATCTCAAATTCAGAATCAGATAGGTGTTCTACTTCTGAACTCTCTAAGGAAGTCATTTTTAACATTTTATCAAAGTCTTCCCGATCTAATTCTGTTTCAAAAAACCCATAAAGAAAATCTGGATCATTTTCAAGTCTCCTTTTCAAAATTCCTTTAATCAAATCTCTGGATTCATATCGGTTTTCCATCATATCTTCTACAATAGATTCTATCTTTTTCCTTTTTTTTTTATTGGACAGATTAAAGGAATTAATCTGAAATTTTTTAGAGAGCAGTCTTCCGCCTTTCAGTTTAATGATGTTGGTTGCTT
>Ga0180433_10006228_pt1 | contig 15727 bp, 35 predicted proteins | sample SS_ome_8_FD_132980 | JGI IMG/M metagenome (GOLD analysis project Ga0180433, IMG submission 132980) | Hypersaline lake sediment archaeal communities from the Salton Sea, California, USA - SS_1_D_1 metaG | ecosystem: Environmental > Aquatic > Non-marine Saline and Alkaline > Hypersaline >... | reverse complement strand
TATTAGTAACGGCTTGTACCAGTTTTTCTTGGTTAGGGTCTGCCCAGTAATGAGGTGCTGTGTGGGTGTCGACAAGGAAGAGTTTCTTACAGCTCCAACGCGAAAGAAGGCTTCCTGCATACCAGCCACAAAGATTACCGCATTCAACTCCATAACCTTGAAGACCTAACTGATTAAGATATTCAGGTATCTGATACCTACTGTCTGGTAACTTCGGCGTATAAAGCATTAAACTCCTCATCTGATAATTTCCACATTTCTCTTTGACGATTGATACACAACCATTCGCCCGGCCGTACTAGTATCACACGATTGTTTTTTCGATCGTATATTGGGATACCTCTTTGTAGCGGGTTCTGTTTTGCCGCTATCTTTGTGGGCTTCTCTTCATATACATCAAGCTGCACCCATTGCCCGTTAATTTTTATCCTAGGCATCTTCGATAGCTCCATCTGGTATATAACCAAGTTGATTAAGTTTTGTATAAAGCGCGTTTTCTAGCGCATCTAGGTGTTGCTTTATATCATCATAATCGGCGCCGGTGATTTCGCCCTCTAGTCCTTGGATTGGTGGCTCATATATATTGTCGCCATCTTGCCAAGTTTTCGATAGCCAAAACGTAAGCCTGCCCTCAACTGGCGAATCGTCTCCCGTGTATTGATCTTTACGGTAGGGCCGGGGCCGCTCGTCCTTGAAAGCCGCAATCTTTATGTGCGTGATCGGGCCCACTATTTCGTCGGTTGTCAAATTGAAAATCTTTTCTGACATTTTCGTATACCTCCATATATTGTTCAGTTGTACGCTCCCAACTCATAGCTTTCGCGGTTTGTAAACCATTTTTTTCAAGTTTTGGGTCGTGCTGAAAATTGTTTATCTTATCAATTAACGAGTCTGCGTTTCTATCACACTTAATGGAATTTGAATCATCTAGAAATTCACTTAGCCCGCCAGTTCTTGTAGAGATCGGCGTGACTCCGCAAGCAAGTGTCTCTAAGCCCACAATCCCAAAGGGTTCCTTACTTATCGTTGGGATCAAGCTCATCACACACGCTTTAAGAATGCCGAACTGCTCACCGAAACATTCATTTAGCCATAGGTAGTTTGTATACCCATATTTCTTTAAATCTCTCAGTTCTCTAGCAAGATCATATGTCGGAACTAAATCAGGCGCAAAGTTAGAAATTACAAAGAAAAAATGGTCTGGACATTTTTTTATTGCTTCGATTACTAATCCTACACCCTTATTCTTAGTTAATCTTCCACAGAAATATACAGGCTTTCTTGTGCCCGCGTGAAGTTTAACAAGCTCATAGTTAGGTTTAATTTTTTGAAACTTTTCAAAATCTATTCCGTTAAGCACGGGTATTACATCTCTATCGAGCCGATAGTGTCTCTTTAAATCGTCTGCATAGCTCTTTGAGCAAGTAGTGACTGCATGAGATTGGGTGAGCATACATTTTTCAGTCTCCACCTCGTGTTCAAACACAGCATAATGACCGCCAGGTCGATACATATATTCTAAGATAAAGCTTAAATGGCTTGTACTAACTACAGGACATTTGAATAGATGTAATGCTGAAAAAGCGATATCAAAGAGGTAACTATCGTGAAGATGGATTAGGTCAAACTCTTCCTTGCCTAAAACATTTAGTAAGCCTGTAAGTAAAAGCCTGTTAATTGTCTTTTGATAAAACGTATGGCCTGAGTAGGTTTTATATAAAGAGTTGCCTACCTGTACGACTCGATAGCCGTCATATTTTATATTCATAAACTCAATGCTGTGTATGTTCACACAAAGAATTGTTACGTCATAGCCCATCTTTGCTTGACATCTAAGAAGGTTCTCTAGAAAAATTCCAAGCCCGCCGTGTTGGTGTCCTTTCATTGGAGATTCTTGTGAAAGATGAAGTATCCTCATGCGGCCGTATCCTTAAACACATAGGCTATAATCTCTACATTGATTGGCCTAGAGGATGAGCCACTTAGGTTTTGAAATGCAACATCAAGATTCGATCCATTAATCTTGGCGTAATTTATCCTAACAAGCCTTGTGGCGCCGGATGTGTTATCCCAAAGAGCTGGCGATATGACAGAGTCGTTGGCATAAATCCATGCTTTTCCGCGTAACTGCCGGACATAATAGGGAAATCCGCTGGGGTAACTGGGTATGCTTTGACTTTTCACTTCTGGTATAGCGCCTGCGCTTTCGCTTTCTGTTGTGGTGAAGGTGATAACCCCGCCAGCGTGTTTGAAGTCGCTTGATGTATTGTTACCGTTTTTCACAACGGCGTATCCGTGTGTGTAATCACTTGCGCCTAAAGCTATCTGTTTAATTAAGGTCTGGGCTGCAGTTAATGTATCGGTCCATGTTGCAGTAAACACATCAAAAGTTGCGTTTGAATCAATTTCATCTAGAGCGTCTTGCACATTCTTCGCGGTTAAGCCAGAAGTTGAGTTGTTGTATCTTATCGCCTTTGCTTTGTGACGATATGGTATTAAATGTCCTTGTATGCTTGCTCTATCAAACGGCATTATTCCCCCCCCCTTAATCGTAATCTAAACTTAAAACGTTATCCCAAATATCTCCAAAGTCTAAAAAGTTAGGTGCTAAATCTACATCGTCGTTTGTTGTGTTTTCTCTAAAAATACGCCAGCCGGCATCGCTTGTTGCTGTGCCTCGCATAGCAATACCGTAGTAGATATAATCTCCACTTTCAGTTTCACGCTGCTTAAAAGGTATTCCAGATGTAGATCTAAGTTTATCAGTAGAAGATAATGCCCCTTTTAATTGTACAACTTGTTCAACCATAATCCCCCCCCATATATGTTTATGTTTTGTAGTCTATGTCCGATAAATAAAACTTTTGCCAGGATCTTTCATACCCACATCTTCGACAAAACCACCACCTTGTGTCAACACGTCTTGTTCGCAAATCTTGATTCCAGCTGGTGTTCTTATATATTCTTCTAATAAATATGAAATGCCACCATTTATGATTTTCGCACCGCTGCTTTTTGTCTTCAATTGTAATCTTCATACACACCCCTTAAATTTGAAGCGAGGATTTAAATAGCGGCGCGTTAGTTGTTTTGCCGCTGTGATTGCATGCCCTAAATTTATGCCCGCGACGGGCCGCAATTCTTTCTATTTTTGGCTTGTGACAATTTTTGTCACCTTGAACATATATTACGAACGCCCCCAGTAGTATGTAGGCGGCTGCAAGTATAATAAATATTAAAACATCGCGCTTCATAAAAATTTCACCACGACGGTTTTAAATTCGTTTTTGCATGTCTTGTACAAAATTTCTTTTAGTTTTGGTGAGCGCTTGTAAACACATTCCCAGTTGTGGTGATTGTCTGCGTTTGGGGCGATAAGGCTTGTCGTTATGCTCGCTATCTGTTGACAAATTTTTGTTTTCATCATCGGCAACTCATTGGGTTTGGCTTTTTGAATTTTGTTGAAAAGACCAAAACCCAGAATAAACTGATTCATTGTTGATTGAACTCTTCGTTTTCTTTTGCACTTGAGCTCATTTGCTATGTTGGTTGATAGGTACAAACCAAGCTTTTTTTGAAAACTTTTATGTGGGTTTGGTTGCAAAATGTTTTTGTAGACAAAAATTCCAATTACTAGAACTGCGCCTACGGTTAGGGCGGTTACAACTTTTTTACTAACTGGCTCTGCTGACAGTTCGTTTTTCATAAGTCCTCCCAGCTTTTTTGTTCTTTTTTTAGTTTTATAAAATTTTTTAAAAACAACTCCCAAAACCCTATCCTGTCAGGATCTAGTTTATGCAAAAAAGTAAACCAGCTTATCCAAGTTCTGCGATCTTGTGCAGTAAGCTCTCGATCACAGCACTGCTTCGCTATTTTTAGCTGAAGTAGCAGCATCTGCATTCTGTCGCTTCTAAGAAAATCCCAGCTTTGCATAAACGCTCCTTCTAGACCATGAGGGGTATTGATTTTTATCTAGCTCTATAAGCTGAAACCCGCCTTTATGTGGTACAAACAAACTATAGTCTGGCAGATAACATCCCTTTGTCGAGTCGTAAATTAGTTTGCCGACATATCTAGTTTTTGCCTGGCTATATCGGTTTTTGCAAACTCGCATAAAAGTTTCCCATTTTTGGTTGTCAATTTTTTTTTGTGCATAGTTGGGAACAACAACTAAAATCTTTGTCGCTATTTTTACAAGATTGCTTGTGCCAATAAACGAATCAACGTCAGGGACAACCCCATCGTTTCTCTTATCGCGTTTACGAAGATGTGAGACTAAAATAATGGGGATGCCAGTTTTTAAAGAAACACCACGAATTTCTTTCATAATTTGTGTCATCTCTAAGTTTTCGTTTTTTCCTGGTGTATCGAAATATTGCAAGTGATCGACAATCAAAAGATCGGCATATTTTTTGACAACCTCAACGTGTCTCTTAAACGTGCTTATATCATAGCCGTCAAAGTTTTTGTAAATCGTTCTTAGCTGTACTAAATCCTTCTTTTGGTCTGTCACCGCTTTCTCAAGATAAATTAAAAACTTTGAAGATAGGCTGCCGTCCATGAAGCTATCGTACGAAGGACGAATGTTCGGCCTATCAGGATCTTTGTAAAACATATCAACAGCTTTTTTGTAAATAATTCTACTTTCAATTTCGTTTTGTGAGGCTTCTAGACAAAAGAAGAAAACACCCTTGTCTTGTGCGGAAGCATTAAGCGCGATTAACGTGCAGAGGTCCGTCTTACCTACACCCGATGCAGCACCAACTAAAACTAAATCTTCGTCTACTAAACCGCCCATAGCGTCGTCGATAAAAGCAATCCCGGTTTTAAGTTTGTTTTTCTTGCGTTGATCTATATCGCCGACAACTAAGTCTACGCGATCGCTTGAGCGCATAATTTCGTCTTCCATCAAAACTCCTCTGCAGAAATTACGGTGACCTCATCATCTTGTTTTTTTCGGGCGCTTTTACTTGCCCTATTTAACCAGCTGTTGAAGAACCTGGCAAAGTTTGATTTTGGTTTACGCTTAGGGTTGGCCTTTAGCCATGCCTTTGCTTTCTTTAGCTCCGCGTCAACCCAAGCCTCGCTATCATATATATTAATCCAATCTTGACGCAGAGACTCTTTAACATAATGGGAGTATTCACCCAAGGAGCAGAACAAGGTTTGTTCTGCGTTTATTTGTTCTGTTATGTTATGTTCTGTAGGTAACAGTTCTGTTACAGTACTGTTACAGTTCTGTACGGTTATTGAAATCATTGACATTTCCGCTAGCTTAGACACAGCGGATCTAACATTTGTAATTTTTACCCGTGAGTGACGTGAGATGTACTTTTCGTCATACAAAAAAGGTTTACCTTGGTTTTGACACATCTGCGCTAAAAGGAAAAAAAACACTAAAAGTTCGTCGGCCGAGAAATGTTGGAACTTGATGTCAAAGAAGATGTCATACTCTACCCTGAACCAGTGCAGCCTATATTTATTTTTTAAGTAATCCGGTCGAGGATTATATTGCTTCCAGTTGAGAACCTCTATGTACTTCAAATTATGCCTCCCGCTTTTAGTTGACATGTCTTCTACTCTGGGGCATAAAGATGGCGCTTACAAATCATCTTTTAGTACCCATATAAGCCCTCCTAGCTGAGGGCTTTTTTCTTTAAGCACATTATGAATTACTCGTAAACAGAAAGAAATCCTATTTTGCGTAAAGGCATCTACACATATATATAGATTATATAGAATAAAAACTAATTAACTATTGAATTGTGTATATCCACACAGTATAATTCGCATCCGATCAACGGACTGTAATTTTTTTTGGTAGTTCACCCATAGGGCGCCTGGGTTTTAAATGTTGTCTCAGGCGTCCGCTTCGTTGTCTTCTTCTTCGTCTACAAACTCTTTATTTTCTCTTTCTAATCTGTAATCATGCTCGCTGTCTTCTTCATCATAATAGCTAACAAAAGCTCTTCCGCCACAGCGTGAACATATCTCTGGTGCAACTGAGTTGTTAAAAACAAAGTCGCCGCAGTCCCTACATTCATGAGTCATGCAAGCCATATTTACTCACCCTCAACAGTTTTCATTTTTTGTACCTCTTCATTTGTGAAAACACGGTTAGCACGGTTTTTCCAATTGCTTTTAATTGGTGTAAATTTCTTATCGAATTTCTTCCAAAAATAATTGTAGCATTTGTGATTAGAACAACTTAATTGATAAGTATCCCCTGTTTTTGTATTAATACGCAAAACAGCTTCCTTTGTGTTTACAATACTCCAATCTGCATAAACGTTGTTAGATACAGCTAACATAATTACTATTAATAAATATTTCATAACGTCCTCCATTAATTAAAATATAACACCTCATGTTGACATTGTCAACAAATACTGTTAACTTTAAATAAAGGAGATTGTTATGGGAAAGAAAGCTTTAAAGCCAATTCTTTGCCCACACTGTGGTAAAGACATACGTCCAAGATGCAAGGTTTGTAACTCTGTTCATATAAGAGCCAAGGGTTTATGTGAACGCCATTATCATCGGCTATACCAGCGTAAAAGAAGAAAAGCTAAGGCGGATCAACAGTAAAGCCGTCGTTTAATCTATATAGTGTTTCAAAGGCTTTTTCAAGTTTTTGTACTTGTGACTCTGTAAGATTAATATCCCAGTAATCACTAAGCGCGTGTAGTAGCTCGTGAAAACCTGTCCAATGCTTCTGTCTATGGCTTTTCACGTTTTTAATTAATATGCGCTTATTAGCGGGCTCATAGAGACCTAAATCATCTGCTTCGTTTAGTTTATTTTTTACTACAAGCACATCGCATTTTTTTCGTGCCCTAATTTTAAGGGGCGATATTATATCCCAGATTGTCAGCCTATTGGACAAAACCGCGGCCCCCACCCATCTATCCAACCAAAACCTAAAGTCCATTGTGTGAATTTCTGTTTGGTGTAGTTAAAGACTTTGCTTGTTACATCGCCAAGGTAACCCACATTTAGTTCCCAGATAAGCTCATCGCCTTTGTTTATAAAGTGTACTCCTCCTCGATGGGTATGTGCCACAACACAGGATTTCCCTCTATATTTAGCCTGCTCGCCAAGGCGGCTTCTATATCCGTGCAAAAATACAATATCATCCAAGATGAGTTCGTCCCGTACATCGTGTATTGTTTTAACTCGATTGAATCGCCACAAAAAACTATCATCGTAAAATACCTCTAGCTCAGGGCTCTTTTCTATTAGCCTACTAAGCGGCCTTATATCGTGATTGCCTTTAAGTTGATAACGTTTGGCTCTTGGACAAATGTTAGTTAGTACAGTCCACATATCCTCTGCCATTTCACGACCACGTTTAACTTCTTCCGACGGAGATGTTACATAGGATCTAGGAAACTTTGACATTGAAAACATGTCGTAAAGATCGCCTAACTGAACTATTACATTTGGGGTGTTTTTAGACACATAAGAATAAATTTGTTCTAAAGACTTTGATGAACAATATGGGAAATGAGTGTCGCCCAAAACCAGTATTTTCTTCGCCACATATAAATTATACCTTATATTATGTGATTTGGTTTACACGGTGAATATAGATGGGATGCAGGGAACATGGAATAAAATAAATGAACCTGAAACTTTATAAGATGCCGCTGCATCCCTAACACAGTTTGTTTTTTTTCCAACCAACCTGTGTAAATAAAAGCGGCGTAGTGCCTCGCCGCTCTAGACTAGGTTAAACTCCTGTTCTACCTGGGCCAACGCCTGGCTTGTATGGTATAGATTCAGGTAAATCTAGCGGAAGAGTTACCTCCATATAATTTGTCATAAAATTGTTTAATTTATCCATGAACGCTTGAAATCTATTGTTGTCATGGCTAACTAAACCTGTTGCATGACGCGAGCTCTGTGAATTAACAAGCTCTACCATAGCAATATGAGCTAAACGAGCCCAATCTTTAATTGATTCGTTTTCAACTGCCATAATTGAATCTAGGCTCCAAAGAGGTACTGTAAACTCTGTTGGATGAGATTCTGGACAATCTAAAGTTGGGATCGCCGCAAGCCAATCGCGATAATTTAAAGCTGCCGCTACGTAAGACTTAAGTCTGTTTAAATCCCACTCTTCAATGCTTGCAGAGTTTGCGCTTTGACAATGTAAAGATTCATCGATGAACCTATACAGTCGCGCGCATAGACCATGAATGTCCATGTTCATTGTTTTGTCGTTAACGTTTGCCATAAAAATCCCCTTTCATTCTTCGTTTTATGTATGCTTTATCCCTAAAGCATTTTTATTGTACGCTATTCAGGCACATGAGACCTGATTAATGCTTCCATTTGCTTCAACAATTCTATCTTATACTTCTTAAGCTCAACGTCTATATATCTACCAAGATAAAGATTAAAATAATTCAACCAGCGCCTTGGAGGTATAGGGTAATCCTCAACCGCTTGATTTGTTTTGCCCCACGCCTCTTGACAATACAGCGATAGTTTTTCTTGTGTTAGCATTGCATTTCCTTTTCTTAATACTTCTATTTGTTCTCATCCATTTTCTATTGTAACAGCGCCTACATAGACCTTTACAATATACTCTAGTATTGCCGCAGGCTTTACAATTCACTTCACCTGTGCCGTCGCATGTCTTACACTTCACTTATCCAACATCTCCCTTAATTCATTTTGCACAAACTCTTTGTAGGATACTCTAAAGCCGTTATCAAACTCTATCTCCACAAACAATTCGTTTTCGTCTATGCAGTTTTTTGTTAAAAAACTTTGTACGTCTTTTAGTTGTTCAATATTGTCAAACGTGTGGAAATATTTCTTAAATCCTAAATGATATTTCATAGCTCCTCATATCTTATACTTAGACTTTTGTGTCAATATTTTCTTGACATGTTTTATATCTTTATAATAGCATCCACGAAAACGTAAGCATAGAGCTTAAAATCGCTTAACGTTGTAAGACAACGCATTTTGACATGTGGAGGTAATTGTGGACGATACCCCTTATTATAGTCAGACTCGTATCAACATGGCACTACGATGTATGAAACAATATTTCTTTCGTTACGTAGAAGGGATCAAAGAAAAACCAAAAGCTGCGCTAACCGTAGGATTAAGCATTGATCACGGCAACAATGTAAATCTTACACAGAAAATAATAACCAGAAAAGATCTTGACGAAGAGGACGTGTTAGATGCAGTAAGCGATAAGTTCGATGAGCTTTCTATGGACACAAATTGGGACGGCGAAGACCAAGGGCTACAAAAAGATCTAACAATTAATTTATCTAGAATGGTTCATAGAAAACTTGCGCCCTCTATTAATCCTATAAGCGTTCAAGAGTCGTTTAAGATCATTACACAAGAGCCGTATAATCTTATAGGCGTTATAGACTATGTCGAAGATAACGGCACGGTTGTCGATTTTAAAACCTCTAAACGCCCATACACAGAGGATTCAATAACAAGAAACGTTCAGGCCGCGCTTTATGATCTGGCCTATGAGCTTACATATAAAACGAAAAGCTCGGGGTTTAGGTTTGATGTTGCAGTTAAACCAACCAAAACTAGAAACGTACAGATACAACAGGTAAGCGGAAAGGTGGCGGAAAGCGATCGCGAATGGCTGTTAAATACAGTCAATTGTATACATAAAGCAGTCGAGGCGGGCGCTGAGCTTCCAGCACCCGATGGGGTGTGGTGGTGCTGTGAGAAATGGTGTGCGTATTGGCATAGATGCAAAGGAGCAAATAAATGAGTGATCTAGTGCTAGAAAAGAGTGATCAAATTGAGAAAAAACTGACTTCTCTATTTAAAAGATATAGAAAGTTTAACGACGACCAAGCCACGGTAACACATATAGTATTAGCGCATGTGATAGAAGAAAATCTTAGTTCTTTAATCGCGATGCTAGAAAACCTAACTAATCAGGTAGAGGTGCAGAATGAATAAATTTAATCTAGAGGATTATGAAACAGTTAAATCAAGAAAAAAGAAATTTTACGAAAAATATTCAGACGGCAGAATAATAGTCAAACATTTGGAAGTAAACGACAGCCACGCGTTGTTCATGGCGCTTGGCTACAAAGATAAAGAGGATCAGGCAAACAGCCTCCCTTGTGCTACGGGTTACGCTCAAGAGTTTAAAGGCCAGGGCAGTTTTGCTAATAAAACTAGTTGGACAGAAAACTGCGAGGAGTCGGCAATCGGCAGGATGCTTGACAACGCCGGCTTTTCTTCTAATAATCGATGTTCAAAAGAAGAGATGGGCAAGGTGGTGCGGGATTCACAGCCATCATCTCCTCATTCTGCACGAACCAGTGAAGTCGTCCACCCCGCACCACTAAATTCTACCTCTGGTATGCAGATACAGCAAAACGATAACGAATACGGTAAATACGAAATACCTTTCGGTAAATACAAAGGAATGAAAGTCTCTGATGTAGACGAAGAAAAACTACGTGATTATTGTAATTGGTTATTAAACAAAGCTAAAGGCAAAATACATCCTTCAAGAGACGATGTTGTTGCCGCGGCTAAGGGGTTTTACGGGTTTGAATTATGTTAGACTTTACCTGGCTAGATATTAGTTCATACGTTGTTAATTGTGGCATAGGCATAATCCTTTCTTTTGTTGTTGTTATCGGGGGAATGATTTGTTTTATGGTGATCGTGGAGATAGATCCCACAGACTTTACTACAAAACAGGCTTTCGGTTATGGTGTCTACACGCTGGCCCTACTATTATTTGCAATAGGGCTAGCCCTTATCCCAACACATGATCGTATACTTCAAGTAAAAATACAAAATATTAAGAATCAAGCAGTTACAAAAAAAAATTTGGATAAAGGCATAGAACATATTGAAAGAGTTTTAAAAAAGCTTGAGTGTAAACACCTGGGCTGCGAAGACACAAAACGCAAGGGGGATTAAATGTTTTTAAAATTTGAAACAACGTATGCAGAGTATCGTAATGGTCCGGTTAACGCCAAGATTTGTGTACATAAAACAGATGTGAAAAACTCAAATGTTCTTTATTATCTTCATGGTGCTGGCGGAGTACACAGCGGCGGTAAATGGAGCGGCTATCCTGATACCTACGTAAACGCCGAGATCAAATCATGTCCGTTTGATGAGACAACAACTACGTTTCAAAATATGGCCGCCGTTTTAGGTAAAGATCATCCCAAATATGTCATATCTATTTCCTTCAGTGCGTTTTGGGTGTTGTCTCCCTTTAAAGAAGGCGATAAACAACGCTATGAAACGTGTCACTACTTTAAAGACATTATGAATCACATAGAGGGCAAGCTACCTGAAAAGATAAACGATAGATATGTTATAGGGCATTCTATGGGTGGGTTGAACTCTTTTATCTTGACCACATCAGATATAACAAAAAATTTGTTTAAAAAAGCTATACACTGCAACCCAATGTTCCCATTAAGTTTTCTATCTATGAGTCCTGCGGACTGGGCAATAATAAACGCAGCAAGAAATGGTAGTGCGTGGCTTGCTGAGCTTAATCTAAGCGAGCGCGAGTTCTATCACTTCTGGCCGTGGCATATGGAAGGCCAAAAACGCTTTATGGCTAACGACATACCAAGACTATTTTGTTTTGCGATACAAGACGTTTATATGTTTTATCAAAGAGGTTTCAACCTTGCTTGGCTAAATGAGCAATGGTGTGAGGTTGAGCCGTTTAAATCGATGTGTAAACAAAAGCTAGAGATAGATTTTATACCAGGACAACACTCGCAATTTAATTTTGTAAAAGCCGCGAAGTTTTTGAAATGAAAACAGATACTTACACGGACTTAACTTCTAAAAAATACTATTTTTCACAAGCTACTAAGTCTGATGTGTACATAAAGGAAAAAGAAGAAGGAGCGCAAAATGACTGAAACAAATAAAAACCAACAATTTACTCAATGCATGCTTAATTCAATTAAAGATAGTATAGAGACTTATATTGATCTAGAAATAGAGCCGTTTGTTAAAGCACAAGTAAACGAAAAAATATCTAAGATAAAAGCATATGCTGTAGCAAATTTGCAATTTGAAATTGAAAAATACTTTGATGAATTTTCAAATGAGATCATTTTAAAAATAAAACGGAAGACTAAACAGGAAAAAGAAGATGAGTAAAAATGAATCGATAGCTCTAGGTGATCAAACCGTTAACGAATTATTTGGTGAGATGTTTAGAGATAAACTGTTTAAACCTTTATCTTTTCATTCGGGTTTCATTTATATGGAAGATCAAATGCGAATTTATCCAAGTAAATATTATTATGAAAAGTTAGTGAAAGAACAAAAAGATGAGTGAAATTGAAAAATCATTTAAATATGATGATCCAAGCAAGTACGAATATAGTACATCAAATACTACATCTAATGAATATGTATTTTTAGAGTATAAAATAAAAGAATGCGAAGCACTAAAACAAAAGCTTCAAATAGCCGTTGAGACGTTGGAATTTTTTAAAAATGAATTAAAGGGTTTATGTAAAGCTTCACCAGATCCTATTGATTTTGGTGAAAAAGCTAAACAAGCGCTTGAAAAAATAAAGTCAAATTCCACCGTGAATACCAATGAAAGTGATATAGAAAATAAACCAGAAACGGTCGAAAAGTGACAGTTTCTAGATAAAAAGGTAATAACTATAGAGGAGGCGGGTAAGCTTTATGTCAATTGCTCAAAGACAATTATCTGATTGTCATATACCTGAATGCCGTGTTGTAACGCATTCATTTTTCTTCCTTGTCTCCTCTATTTTTTATGAATACTATGTCTAAAAAAGCAACCGATCTTATGGATCTTTGGAACAAGCGATGTCCAAAGCTGGGACGAATCTTAAAGGCCACACATCTACGGATGCGTAAAACCGCACAATGTCTTGAAAATGAATCTAACCTCGACGTATGGGCTCAAGCCTTTGATATATGTAACAATCATAAAAGATTAAACGGATCTATTGTTAACGGCTTTAAAGCCTCATATGATTGGATTATAAAAGACGTTAACCGACATAAAGAGGTGATAGAAAAATATGGGGATTAAAGAAGGAAGCCTTGAAAAAGCTATACTTCAGTATCTACGTGCGATCGGTGTGTTTTGTTGGAAGAACGACTCTGTCGGTATCGCCGTGCCCACTAAAGTAAGAACTGTTTTAGATCCCAAGACGGGTCGATACAAAAAAAAACAGTCTTTCAGAAAAAAGAATAGATACCATATTAACGGCGTAAGCGATATTCTAGGCGTGCTCCCAAACGGAAGATTCCTGGCTATCGAAGTGAAAAAGCCCGATGAGCATAAAGACGGCAAACTTGTCAGAGCATACGCCTCAACTGATCAAAAAATATTTATCGAAAATGTTAATAATCTAGGCGGACTTGCTTTTATCGCAAGATCCATAGACGACGTGCTAATTGAATTAGAGAAATACTTTCCTTCAGGTAGAAAACTCAATGACTTTGAAGAAACCAACTAGCTACTTATAAGCAAACCTTAAATAGTCTCTAAACACATTCATAGAAAACCCAGGACACATCTTCTGCGGGTTAAATTCATAATGCCCAAACCAGCTAGGATATTCTATCAAATGAAGCTTTCTAATGTCGTAATACAACTTGACGATAGACTCTAATTGCATAAGAGTGGGCTCACGGGTGCCCATGTAACATATACCGAGTGAGTTGTGGTTATAACCAAGACAGTGGGCACCCTTTTCATAATCGCGCCTGCCTTTTTCTATTTCGCCGCCCCTTCGTATAACATAATGATAGCCACAACCATGCCAGCCGCGTTCGCGGTGCCATTTGTCGATATCATGTTTGCCATACATATCAAATAGTTTGTCGTCCTCTTTATAATCTGGTGTCGCACTACAGTGAAGGATCACCTTAGTAGGAGATATTTTTGTTATTTTGCCCTCCATAATATCTGCTATAATTATAATATGGCTTGGTTAACAGGCATAGCTAGTTTCTTGACGGCACTATTACAGGCAATACCTATATTAAATAAATGGTTTACGAAGACACAAGAAGAGAAGCTGCGCAGAGACCGTGAACGTATAGAGGGAGATGTACAGGATGAGACAGAAAGAAAGAGACCAGGAAGAATTTTTTAGTATGAAAGCCAACATAGAGCTAGTCTTCATTTTACTTATAGCTTTAATCTTTATGATCATTTTCACAGCATGCGAAGACCCACCACCAATAGATATGGAAAGATATATTATAGATGTAGTACCAGACACCGAATGTGCTCAGCCCCCTATGATGCGCTCAAATATAGGCGAAAATAATGATATAAGTGTGCTGGGGGCCGATAAATACTACTGCCATAGTCCACAAGTAGAGATCAGAATACGCAAAGAGATCGCCCGTATGAGGCGAATAATTGAAGAGTGCCAGCAGTGACAAAAATTGTCACCCAGACAAAAGTCGCTTTCTAAGCTAATTTTCATTATGCTCTTGACAGAAAATTTCGTGCTTCTATAAGATGCACAGGCTTTTTCTTTTTCTTTTTTTGCCCTTTTTTTCTTTTTCTTTTTGTAAATAATCTTCAGGTTCTCAACATTTCGTGTTGACACCTTAATACTCTGTGTTATAATGTAATTAGTAGGAGGACGCTATGAGAAAAGATCTTATCGTGTTTTTAATAGCTATTCTTTCTTTTATCGTATTGATTCTGGAATCTTCGGCTGCTGAGACGAAGCCTTATTACTTTCATTGTGGTGACGATGACTTTTTACACTACGGTGTAATCTTGATACAGGACCCTTATTATACAGAATTTTACGACATGAATCATTATTCGCTAGGGCACATTAATCGGTTTTGTGCGCCTGTAGACGAAAACCTAAACATGATCCAAGAAGACGTTACTATTTAACTTTGCCTATGTGTTGGAACTTAAAATAGCTACTCATAATCTCTTTACGTCGCTTTTTTCTTTCGCGTCTTTTATCTGCCTCCGAAGGCCCGCCGCGTCCTGTGGCCCGCTGTCTTTTTTCAGCCGTCTTTAGGTTCTGTTGTCTAAGTCGTTCTTTTTGTGCTTTTGTTAGCTTCACACCGTTTGTCATCGCTTAATCCTTTTTGAAAGCGTCAAGTATAGTTGGGATCATTTGTCCAACATGTAAAATTAGCTCTAGTATCTCATGTGTATCTAAATCGCTTACCTCTGCGGGCACCTTTTGTACACCCTTGACAGCTTCGAGCAGAACAACCTTAAAACCTTCATCGTTTTTCAGTTTATCTATAATTGCAACAGCATCATCAATACCAACGCCGTCACGAAATTGTTTAATCAAAAAAGCGCTTAATACAACCACACCACTTACGACCTCTTTTGTTTCTTTAATATCTGTCATTTATTTTACTCCTTTTTTTAGCAGCTCAATTAATATTAAAACCGCAACACTTACAACTCCGCTTATTATAGCTGAGAAAAATCCTACCTTAACCTTAAGAGTTGCAATCTGTTGTTTAATCTCCATCAGCTCTTGGACAACAAACATCTGCCATTCGTTCCAATGTACAATTTTTCTGTCCTCTGGTGGAGTCACGTCGCAGGCTCTTCGCCGACCTCGATAATCCAAAACGTTGCTGAACCACTGTTAGGTATAATTCTTAAATAGGCTTCACTTGGATCTACCGCCCAATAAAGAGGGATATAGCTTAAAGGCCAGTACAGATCGGTTGTTTGAGC
>Ga0180433_10006226_pt1 | contig 15729 bp, 7 predicted proteins | sample SS_ome_8_FD_132980 | JGI IMG/M metagenome (GOLD analysis project Ga0180433, IMG submission 132980) | Hypersaline lake sediment archaeal communities from the Salton Sea, California, USA - SS_1_D_1 metaG | ecosystem: Environmental > Aquatic > Non-marine Saline and Alkaline > Hypersaline > Sediment... | reverse complement strand
TACGCTCAACTATTTCTCTTGCTTTGCCTTTTGGGTAGAGTCTCTTTAAGAGCTTAATCTCTTTGCTTGCCCACGATACCCAAGTGTTTTTTCTGCTTTTGGTTTGGTTTGTTTTCCCTTTTTTCATGCTTGAAAGTCTATGTTAGGCAGATTTAAAAAGCAATAATTTTATCCTTTTTTCCTTGATTGGGTATATTGTAAGGATATAATGTTACATATGGATAGCGGGGGTGGAAAGAACTCCTCTATCGGTCAAACATCACCACCATACCCGCAAGTCATTGAAAATAAAAGAGGGAAAAAGTAGAAATTATGAGGTTTGACCATTTTAGAAGATTGATTTATACTGAATTGACAACTTTTTGAAGTTTTAAGAGCTGATAAATATGACAAGAGGGCGGCAGATTTAGGAAAACGAAAATAAATATATCTCGATATGTCTGAATGCGAACAAAATAAAATTCTCTTAAACGAAATCGAAGAGAGAAAGGAAAACCTTGTTATCTTTGCGGGAGCAGGCATTCCAACCTCTACAGGGATACCAGCATGGACAAAATTATTGAAAGACCTTGCGAAAGAGCTAAATGATACAAATCTTGAAGAATCAATTAGCGAAGAAACCAATCATCCAGAAAAGGCGCAGGAAATTTATGAAGCATTTATTTCAAAGGAAAATGGTGATGTAAAAGAAGGGGAACAAAAGTACTATTCAAAAATAAAGGAACTTTTGGTAGCTAAAGATTGGGATTTTAGTCCTTCGCAATTATCTATGTGGCATACGTGCAAAAAAATTGTAACAACAAATTTCGATCGAACATTTAACAATGCTCATGAAGATTATTATCGCTTCAGGGACGAAGACGAATGTTTTTTAAATACTCAATGTCATCCAGATTTAGATTATCAGCATGTTGTAAAAAATGAACAATGTTTAGTATATCTTCATGGGAACACTGCACGTAAGATGATTTTTAAAAAAGATGATTATGAAAAATTTTATAATAAAAGCGATTCGCTTGGAAGTTTTTATAGGGAATTATACCTTTATCATACGCTTTTATTTATAGGTTTTAGCTTCAATGATGAATATATTTTAGAAATGTTTAAATCACTTCATAGTAAATTATCAAATCATGATAGAATGTGTAGTGAACATGATGATGAATACAGTCCAATACTTAAAAGTAAAAGACACTATGTTTTTATTAAAGACGAATCTTTTGGGTGCGAGCAGGTGATTGAGCTGTTGGAAAAAAAGCCTGTCGCAACATCTAAAGAAGAGGAAGAGAAGGAAATTGAAATCCAAAAATATAAAAACAAGAAAGAAGATTTTGAAAAGCTTTGTATTGATTTAAAAAATATAAAAATTATGCCTATTAAGTATAAAAATCATAAGGATTATAGGCATTGGTTAAATGAAATAGCTGCTTATAAGCCAAAAACAGTTTCGGATATAGGAGAAGATCCAAATTCAGACAGTGGATTCATGAGGTTAAATTGAGGCAAAAATGAAAGATTTTATTAAATATACCGAAGAACTGGATGACTTGATAAAAATTGATAATCCAACAGAGAAGGATTATGAAAAGTTAGAAAATATAATCAGTGATGATAAAGATTTGGCAATCTATTTTTATAGGGAAAACACTAATCCTGGATGGTTTGATAGATTGCATAACGCCGGTCAATTTAAAAAACTTTCAGATGATAGAGTTGCAGATGATTTACTGACGAGGATGAAGGCGTTTTATTTGGTGGAGGTGTCGAAAGAAAGACCAAAAGAAGTTTTAGATTTGATTAATGAGCTTGATGTTAAGGATTGGTTTATACAGGGTATTCTATTGCAAACACTTTTAGCAAAACCTTTAGAGATAGTTGATGAGGGGACAGAATTAATAAAAAAATATCTTAATAAACCTTACCGGAATGAGTGGCATGTACAGGGTGAGCACTGTGCGGAGTTTATGGTCAAGATAGCAAGTGATTATCCAGAAAAAGCCTTCGAGATAGCAAGAATTTTACTCGAAATGAGAAAATCCGTCGATGAGAAACACCCTTTCGACAGGGTAGAAACACGTTTTAGGGGTTTTGATTACAAGAGGCTATTATTTGATTATTGTAAGAAGCTTTGGGAAATTTATCCCTTTGAAACAACAAAGCTGCTTATTGATATCTTTAACAATTACTTAAAAGAGCTTGTAAGTGATGATTATAGTGTACAAAGCGGTTTCCATACAAAAATTGAAAGACTCGACCAAATAGAGACCGGATATGCCGAGGACAATATACGAAATATTATTCAGGCTATTTGTGAATCAGGAAAACAAACCATTGAAAATGAGAGTGAACAAACAGAGACTCTTTTAAATTATCTTGAGGAATTAAAAAAGCCAATTTTCAAACGAATTGAAATGTATTTGCTTAGATTCGTACCCAAGGATGGTCAGATAGATCGAGTCAATGCCATTATCGGCGATAAAAAGTATTTAGATTATATTTATGATTATGAATATAAATTACTTTTACACGACAGATTTGAAAATATAAGCAAGGTAGCTAAAAAAGTTTTTATTGATTGGATCAAAGAAAAGCAAGTGCCTGATGATGATATAGAGCGTTTTGCCGGATGGTTTAAAAAAATAAATGATAGAGCATACACTGATGAGGATTTGAAAAGATACGAAGACAGACAAAGAGCTAAAAAATTGTATCTTTTGCGTGAAAAGGGCGAATTTAAAGAATTATATGAAAAATATAGAAACAGCAGCGAAAAAAGTGATAAAGAATTAGCGCCAAAGCCAAAAGAATCTGAGGCAAGATGGATGAGCGGTAAGGAAGGCGCTCCTTTAAATGCAAAAGAAATGTTTGAAATGAATCCAGTTGATGCGATTGAATATATAAATGATCCATCAAAATGGATTATAGATAAGAACCAAAAATGGTATTACAATACTCCTGAAGAAGCCATGCCGCATGTTTTTGAAGATGTTGTAAAAGCGAATGCTGATGATTATATAGTTTTAGGGTTAGAGGAATTACAGAAGATTAAGCCGAAATATCTTCAGAGATATTTCAATGGGATAGTTAATGTCTTCAGGGAAAAAGACCTTCAAAAAGAAAGCCTGATAACGCTTTTGGAAAATTCTAAAAGCATAATAGATGCAAACATAGAAAGTACTGATTATGAATCGACGTTCAGGCTTATATTAGAAATTATCGAGAAAATATTTGGTAGAGAAGTGCTTAAAAAAAGTATAGTACAAAATAATGGCCAGCTAATATGGGGTATCATAGAAAATTTAAGAAATTATAATGATGAGCGACCGCCTGAAAGTGATTTAGACGCATATTCTGAATGTATAAATACTGTTTCCGGTAAGGCTTTTACTTTAATCGTTAGATTTGGTCTTTTCTTTAAGAATTTAAATGAAGCGGACTATAATGCAAACTGGTCAGGAATACTCAGAAGTTGTTTTGAAGATGTTATAGAACATGAACAAAGGCGATGGGTAAGATGTATCCTCGGTGTTAACTTTCCACAAATTCGTTATCTGGAGAAACGTCTTGCCGAAGAAAAAGTTGATGTAATATTTGATGTTAATAACCAGAAGATGTGGAGAGATGTCTGGGGACAATACTTATCATGGAGCAGGGCTTACAAAAAGATATTTATGTTTTTATATAGCAAGGGAAAGTATACTGATTCTATAAAAACAATCGGAACATATGGGGAAAAAAGAGCTTTCGCTATTGAAGTAGATGAAGGGCTTGCACAACATCTAATGATAGCTTATTTCAATGGCTGGATTGAGTGGGGTGATTCATTGTTAATTGGTTTTTTTGAAAAAGCTCCAGCTGAACTAAGAGGAAAAGCAGCAAACTTCCTTCAAACAGGATTCAAGCCAACGCGTGATGAAAAAATAGATTACGAACGGAGGAAACAACGAATTAGAGTATATTGGACTGATCGTTTAGAAAAAATTCGACCAGAAGTAGATAAAGAAGAGGCTGTTGAGCTAATCAGTTGGGTGGAGGATTCTCTTTTAGAAGAGAAGGAAACATTAAAGTTAACTTTGAAAACACTTGAAAAAACTGGTGGTAAAGTGAGTCAGCATAGAGGTGAGAATGTTCTTGTTAAGGCGGTATGCAAGATTGGAGTTCATAACGAATTATTAGCTTTGAAGTGTTTAAATAAAATGATGGATGGAAAACCAGAATGGCTTAGTGTTTGTTTATATAAGAATGAATTAGGAGAATTTTTAAAACATGTTGTTGAATTGGCTCGAAGTGATAAAAATATTAAGAATGAGGCGATAAAATTAATAATTGCTTATTTTCGTAGAAATGTAAAAGAATTTAAGCCTTATTATGATATGCTTGTAGGCTCCGAATAATAAAAGCTGATTTAGATTTCACGACAAGCTCGCAATGACCACCATTCTTTCTGGATTCCCGATCGGGGTCGGGAATGACAGGCTTGAATAATGAGTATCGAATAACGAGTGTTGAAAATGGAAGGGATTTTCAATTTTCAATTTTCGAATTTCAATTTTTGATTGAAATTCCTTATTGCCGGGGGGATTTTGGGGGTTGGTCAGGGTCCTGATGTTGTCACGGTTTGGGTATTGCTTGTGTCGGATTCGTTACCGTCGGCATCATAGGCGCTAACCTTATATGTGTATTCAGTAGACGGTGAAAGGCCGGTGTCCGTATAGGTTGTGTCTGCCGTCCAGCCTGACCATACAAGAGAACCGTCGCGATAAATCCTGTATCCAACCGGCGACCCTGAAGGTTGTGTCCACGTCAGGGTGGCCGTGGTGTCATCATATACGCTTATCTCATTGAGACTTGGTGCCTCAGGAGCCGTGATATCTGCAGGCACTATAACTATGACTGTCTGGCCAGTTAACGTATTGTCAGCTTCGAATATATCGTTCACATCGGAGACAACAGCTTGAGCTTTTAATCTGTAGGTATGAGTACCGGGGGTCGTGATTTCGTCCATGTCCCAATCGAACGAGAATGCCGTGCCTCGGCCCGCCGGCAGACTCATTTGCCGGCTGTGTATCAGGAACAGGTTTGGTTCTTCATTTGTGCCGGCATAGACGTTCACATCCACAAGTTCAGTTTCGTTTCCATAATTCTCAAGTTCAACGCTGACCTCCAGCATACCTGCACGGCACACTTCAGTGATGTCCGCGAATACTTTGTTGATACCGACATTGTGAGCAAAGTGAGTTTCCATCCACTGCTCAAGTTCTTCGGCCTCGGCAGCAATTTCCATGGCATGCTCTGCGAGATAACGGCCACGAATCAAGGTGTAGAGGGTTTTGGTCAAGTTTTCAGGATCTAACCACAAGGCTACCAGGTTCGAATCAAGCGGGTCTGTCAATGCCCATATCATATTTCGTATATCCGATTCGTTTGGATCATTCGGGTCTACGGGATTATTACGATCAAAAACTTCGAGGATTTCGCTTTGAACCGGCTGCAATCCGTTGGCGTCAACATCTTCCCGGAGCTTAACAATCGTTGAGTACGTTGGTTTTGGGATATCGGGGTCAGCATCTATAAGCACGAGCAGCCGCTGCATATGACGCAGTTTTTGTGCGGCCATAGCGTTATACCTGATGGCTGCGCCTAACTGCATGCCCATATAGGATTCGTTAGGTTCGTTACCGTCAAAGGTGCGCGCGGAGTCGTAGCGTATGTATGATTCAGCATAGGCATGCTCCAGGGACACCATGTCGATAGCAGCCAGCGCGAGCTGTTTAACAGCGCCTTCCTCGAGCGCATTTATATCCTGCGGAACAGGAACATCTATTGGTTTGACTATTTGGGTGCAGTCTTCAAGGGGGTCTGCCGCTGAATCGTAGAGTTCCATCGATGTAATCATACAACAAATTGATGCGGCGTATAAAGCAGGTGCGGCAGGTGCGGCAATAGTCCCTGAACAGGCTTTAGCAGCTAAGGAAAGTGCTATCGATAATATATCCATTCTTACACTGTCGCGTAGATCTGCCTGCTTTGACAATGGAACCTCTACTGTGACATCTTTTGAGAAGATAATGATGTCACTGGCGCCTGCAGTGTCTTCCATATGTTCGAAGGTGTATGTCATAGTTGGAACAGCTCTATTTCCCCTATAGGATGCCAATATAAATGAACATACAGGGCCGCTTATCTTTGGGATTGAAAGAACGATAGAGCCAATTGCGCCCTTCCAGTCCCCTGTCTCAATCCAGTTCCAAGTGTTTTTAAATATCGGCTGAAACTCGTTCACTTCGTCAGGCTGTATCGGACAGGGCGGTGAGCAGGGTTCTTCCTGCATATTCTCCTCGAGGTCCCATCCGCCTATGCTGAGCCATCCATACAGGTTGTATTCCGGTTCATCCGGAGTCCATTCCATCCATGCACCCGGTTCGGCATCGACCTGTTTTACGCCACCGTAATATACTTCACCACTATCTCCGTCAGCAAGGTCACCGGCGGTATTATGCAGACTGATATTCAGTATGTAGGGTCTGTCCATTCGAGGTTTATAGGGTCCAACTTGCCGAGGTTGAGATACTGGAAACACGGAGCCTGCCCATTTCCAGGTTTGCTGTTGCTGAACAGATAAGGTAGTGATATTGCTATCGACCAGGATAAGCGGATACAGGTCGTTAGGGTGGTCATCAAACTCATCGAACTCGTAGTTTATATCCGCAATTCCATATTTGCTGCAGTTACCGAAATCGGGACCGCTTTCTGACTGTGTGCCGCCAATATTATACCCGTGCTTAACATCTTCAGGATTCGCTTCGAGTAAAAACTTGTCCCAGAGATTTCCGCCTGAGAGAGAGTTGGGATCGCACTGATAATCCTTATAATACCAGAAGTTCGATTCACCACCATCGATGGCGTCATACGTATTTGCAATGAAAATATTATGATATATTTCATTGTCGCCGCAGTCCGGATCTATACAAACCCCAAAGTAATTGTACTTTATCCTGTTTTTCCATAGCGTGTTGGAACAGGCATAGTGTTCCATCGAAATGCCGTAAGAAGAGCTATTCGTTATTATGTTGGACATCAGGTTGCAATCGCAGCAGTCCCACAGATTAATACCATTCGTGCCGTCCTGCACTTCATTTTCAATAATTGAGACGTTGTCGGAGGCGTTCTCTAAATGTATACCGCGACTGTTATAAAATACCTGGTTTCCCGTAACCGAAACATTATTTGAATCGTTTAAATAGATTCCCGAATTGGTATTTAACCTTGCGGTGTTGTTGATGATGACGTTATTGGGAGCGCTGGAGAGCTCGATTCCGAACCTATTATGAATGAGGACGTTGTCAGAAATTCTGTTTCCGGATGTTCCATACAATCCAATGCCCTGGTTGGAACGTGAAGCAATGATATTGGCGATGATTGTTGTATTGGCGTCCTTGGTAGCCTCGATGATAAATCCGTTAGCATCTTCGGTCTGCTGCTCGTAGTTTTGTGTAAACAGTGCGAGGTCTTTAAACTCAACCTGACCGGTTGGATAAAGGTCGCTTTTGCTTCGATAGGTCAGCCAGTCAACACATAACAAGCCAAGGTCCAGATTGTCTACAGAGCCATCCGCATTGAGATCCCCTGCTATGACGACCTTGTTGCCCCTTATCTGGTTGTCATAGGAATACCCTGCGAGGTGTAATGCAGTCTGATTAGAGGTGAATGTATTATTGACGATGAGCGACGCATTTGAATCCTGTATTGATGTGCCCGCTATAGCGCTGGAACCTATCCTGTTTTTACTGACAAGGGGACTGTTGGAATCATTTATACAAATCCCTGTATTAGTATCAAAAATTGAGTTGTCAATAATACTGATATAGTCTGAATCATTGAGGTTAATACCGTTCGGGTGATCAGTGATAATGTTGCCTATGATTTGTATATAGTTACAGCCGCCTGTTTCGATGCCGCAGCGGCTGTTACCGGCATTTTTGATTGTCACGCTTTCTATACGGGTATTATCCGCGCTTAACGTGATAACATCCTGGTCTGATGAGATTGACTTGTTTCTAATACCATCAACGATTGTATTTTTTATACCTTCGCCGACCAATTGGATTGATTTATCAATGACAAGATTTTCATAATAGTTGCCTGAAAGTATACGTATGGTTTGTGCTTCATCAGCATCCTCAAGGGCTTCCTGGATCGTATAGTACTTGAGACCTTTATCTATGTTGAGAACAGATTTGTTATACGGCTCTGTCAAAGGGAAATCGTCAATATTGCCGGCCTTGTTCAACTTGTCGTAAGCATTATCGCATATGCCATCGGTGTTTGAAGGGATGTCCTGATTGGTACCGGAATTATTATCTGTAAAAGAATCGTGGTCGCTCCAAAAATTTCCGCCGGACAGATAACCGTCATTCCACGTGTTAGAGCATGAAGTTAATGTTGGGAACCGTACCTGTATATCATTGTTGATGAAGTTGTTTTGATAAAATTTGTTATTGGGATCTATGCCGGATGTTGTCATATCGACAGCAGTATCACAATTTCGTATGGTGTTTCTATAAATTATGTTATTACTTCCACTCAACAGAATTCCGCTATTAAAATTCTCAATGAGCATATGCTTAATCACGACATTGCTTCTGTCTGTCAAGTTTAGCCCGCTTGCAGAATCTGTTCCCTGAAGTATGAAGTCATTTCCATCGATCGTGACGTTATTGTCCAGCAGGCTAATACTATCACAGTAAATGTTATCCCGGAAAATATATTTACCCGCATCATATTTAATTGGTGCATTCGACGGAATAACATTACCATCCTCAAGAGTTATAATTTGTCCATATACCGATTGAATAAAACATGAAAGCATTAAAACAGCGTTTAAAAGAAAAAGTCTGATTGTATTTCTTGTCTTCATCGGAACACGCTCCTCGAATAAAGAAAATCGTGAAATGCGACCGGTTCAGATGTGATAAGGACATTGAAAAACATTAATCGGGATCTCCCCCAAACCTCACAGAAGAGGTTATCAATCCATTTCAAGAGATGTTCTAATCGCATCATCTCCTACCTCTGTATTATCTTTTTATTATAACTATTTTAGTAAAATAGTCAATGTTTTTTTGAAAACGCGCGGCCTTTTCGTGCTTTAAAGAGAAAAACGGGGTAACAAGAGAGTGTTTGGCGCAAGGGGGTGAGCCATTTTAGAAAGTGATTGAATTTGGGGGTATTGTCTGTATAATGCGGGATGTTCGATTTTTTTAAATTGGGAGGTTGTTATGATGTCAGCGAAATTATCACGCCATGTAATCGGGATTCTTGTTTTTGTAGTGTTGGTCAGCAGTTGCGCCGGAGCGGGTGCAGAATCAGCCAAAACGATTAAATACGAGCCGAATTGGGAATCACTTTCTCAATGGGAATGTCCTCAGTGGTTCGAGGACGCGGTGCTTGGATTTTATTGCCATTGGGGCGTTTATTCTGTGCCGGGATTCCGCTTTAACGAGGGTTCCGAGCAGGTCGACAGCGGCCTGTGGTACGGATGGTTTATGTACGTCCCGAACGACGCCAGGCAAAACAACTTCGGCGTTTATGACTTTCACCGGAAAACATACGGTGAGCCTTGCGAGTTTGGTTACCACGATTTAGTGCCGTTGTTTAAGGCTGAAAAGTGGGACCCGGAGAGGTGGGCAACATTATACAAATACGCCGGTGCCGACTTTGCAGGTGTTGTCGGCCAATTTTCTGACGGTTTTCCGATGTGGGACAGCAAATACGATACTTATAATGCTATGAAGAAAGGCCCCCGGCGAGATATCTTAGGTGAAATGTTCGAGGCGGCGAGAAAGCAAGGGATGAAAACCGTTGTCACTTTTCATGAAATGCCCGGAGAGATATTTGATGCAGGCAGAAAACTTTGTCCTGAGGGTGTGAATGTTAATAATCCGGAATACGCAGATCTGTATGAAGAAGAGTCTGGCGATGAACTTTATGATAAATTATGGGAGGTCGTTAATAACTATCAGCCGGACCAAATGTGGTTTCAGTATGCTTATGGCAGTGAAGAGCAGTGGAAAGCCTTTATTGCACATTATTTTAATTCAGCCGAGTGCTGGGGTAAAGAGGTTTTAATTTCTCATAAAGGTGGAAGTGCTCCCTTATCCTGTTCAGTCCTGGATCTCGAAGGAGGGATTTTTCCCGATGGTATCTGGGAATGGGAGGGGATGGAAGAGCCCCAGGAGCAGCGCTGGCAGAAGGACGTGCCCATTGGAAACTATTGGGCCTATGCGGAGGGTGTGGGCTGTAGGCCGGTGAATATGCTGGTGGACGGGATCGTTGACCGAATCAGCAAGAACGGTGTTACGCTTCTGGATGTGGCGCCCAAAGCCGACGGCACACTGCCCCAGGAACAAATCGATGGAATAAAACAATTAGGCGACTGGATGAAGCACAATAAAGAAGCCCTTTATGCAGCCAGACCCGCACCTTTCAAAGAGGGTGGGGTGGATGAGTGGCAGGCAAAGGGCGGCACTATAAGGTTCACCGAGAAAGGCAATTACCTGTATGCGATTGACCTCGGTAATGTCTGGCCCTCAAAATTTGGTTTTGCTGATTATCCAGAAAGCAAGAAACCGACTGCTCCATATACTCTTGAAGGTGTGAAGCCTGTGGAGGGCTCAGAGATTATAATGCTTGGCAGTGAGAAGAAACTCCTCTGGCGTCAGGAAGGTGATGATCTGGTAATCGAGGAACTCCCCGATCCGCTGCCGTGCGAGCATGCGTGGAGCTTCAAGATAAAAATTCAGGAGTAATATATGAAAAAGTTAAGATTTTTCTTAATCATTTCGAGTGTGGTGTTGATTTGCGTACATGCTTATGCAGATAACCGTAAAGAAAAAGTCACTTACAAGCCGACCTTAGAGTCGCTTTCGCAGTGGCAGGCGCCGCAGTGGTTCCAGGACGCCGTGCTGGGTGTCTATGTTCACTGGAGCCCCGGCTCGGTACCGGGTTTCGCCTTTAAATTACCCAGTGAGAGGGTGGACAGCGGAATATGGTACGGCGGTGGGATATACAGATGTTACACCGAAGAAGGTTATAACGCGAACCCGAGAGACCCGCTGGGCGTGTATGAGTTCCATGTCAAAACCTACGGGGATCCGGAAAAGTTCGGCTATCCCTACCTTATTGAGCTGTTCAAGGTGGAAAAATGGGATCCGGATGAATGGGCGGAGCTGTTCAAGTACGCCGGCTGTGACTATGCGGGATTAGCCGCGGAGCACGGTGACGGGTACCCCATGTATAATAGCACGTATGATTCGATCAATTCCTTCACCACCGGGCCCAAACGTGATATTACGAAAGAGCTGTTCGCGGCTGTCAGGAAGCGGGGCATGATGACCGTCGCCACAGTCCATGAACACCCCGGTTCGTTATTTGGACGTGCGTGGGAATTCGCCCCCGCGGACTCTCATGTCAGGGACCCGAAGTATAGAGATCTCTTCAAAGCGGACTCTCCGGAAACATATACCAAAAAAATGTATGAACTTATGGAAAAATACCAGCCTGACCAGTTGTGGATTGATAATCCCATTCTTAGCAGCAACGAGGAAAGATGGCTGACATTTGTGTCAGACTATTATAACAAGGGCGAACAATGGGGCAGAGGAGGTGTGCTGATATCCCAGAAAGGCAGGTCAGAGCGTATGCTTGAACACACCGTTCTCGATATAGAGGGCGGTGAATTCCCCGGCGGCAAATGGGCATGGCGCGGCATGAAAGAGCCGTACCCAAAGCGCTGGCAAAAGGATGTGCCGATCGGCAATTACTGGGCTTATGCTGAAGGTGTGGGCTGCCGCCCGGTGAACATGCTGGTGGACGGTATCGTCGACAGAATAAGTAAGAACGGGGTGACGTTTCTGGATCTTGCTCCCAAGGGGGACGGGACATTTCCGGAGGCCCAAATCAAGGGAATGCGGGAATTGGGCGATTGGATGGCAATCAATAAGGAAGCGCTGTATGCGGCCAGGCCCGCGCCTTTCAAAGAGGGCGGAGTGGATGTCTGGCAGGCCAAGGGCGGCACTGTAAGGTTCACCGAGAAAGGCAATTACCTCTATGCGATTGACCTCGGCAACAAATGGCCTACTACACTCGGTTTTGCTGATTACGAAGACAGCAAGAAGCCGACTGCCCCCTATATTCTTGCCGGTGTGAAGCCAGTGGAGGGATCCAGGATTTATATGCTCGGCAGCGAAAAGAGCCTGCCCTGGCACATAGAAGGGGATGACCTGGTGATTGAGGAACTGCCGGACCCGCTGCCGTGTGAGCACGCGTGGACATTCAAGATTCAGGTTCAAAAGGAAAGCCGGTGAGAGATGTCACTGCTTTTTCGAATAGAATACTTTTATTTTTAAGACCGGAGATAATGTCATGAAAAGAAAACAATTTTGTGGTGTCGTTATTTGCCTTTTACTTTTGGGAACAAACTTTAACACTCAATCGAGAGCGGATACCGGTTCGGAGAAAAAGATTCATTACGAACCGACATGGGAGTCATTGGCGCAGAAGGATGCGACGCCGCAGTGGTATGAGGATGCCGTTCTGGGCTTTTATTTTCACTGGGGCGCTTACTCGGTGCCGGCAATCGGATGCTGGGGACCGCATGGGATGTATAACACGGACTCGTGGCAATACAAGCGGGTCAAGAAGCTTTATGGGGAGCCGTGCAAGGAGTGGGGGTACAAGGATTTTATCCCGCTGTGGAAGGCGGAACAATGGGAGCCTGATGAGTGGGCCAGGCTCTTTAAGGAGGCGGGCGCCGATTTCGCCGGCCCCTGCGCCGAACATCACGACGGGTTTGCGCTGTGGGACACCAAATACGATGAATGGAACTCGGTGGACATGGGCCCCGGCATCGACATCGTGGGCAAAACGATGGATGCCGTTCGGAAACAGGGCTTGAAGACGGTCATCACCGTTCACTACTGGCGCACCTATGTATTTTTCAATCCCGGCCGCGTCCTTTGCCCTCCCGGCAAGGATATTAACAATCCTGCCTACACGGGTCTTTACGGCCCGATTCACGAAGTCAAGGAGTTGTTTCCCAACAATTATCCCGGGGCGGACTGGCCGCTATCGTACTGGCGGGAGCGCGTCAACAAAACGAAGGAGTTGATCGACAACTACCGTCCGGACTCCATCTGGTTCGAGATTATGGACATGGGCAATCCGCCGGATGAAATGAAACGCGAAATGCTCGCTTATTACTTTAACGCAGCACAGGACTGGGGAGAAGAAGTTGTGATTACTCACAAGGTGAGAGACCTGCCTGAATCCTGTTCACCGCTGGACCTCGAGGTGCGTGTGCTGGATGAACCGAGACGGCAAAAATGGCAGACCGATATCCAGCTGGGGGACAGTTGGGCGTATACACCGAACGTCGGCTGCAAGGATGCGGATGAACTTGTTGACCTTGTCGTAAATAACGTGAGCAAAAACGGGCTTACGCTTTTCAGCGTCGCACCCAAGGCAGACGGAACGATTCCAGAGGAACAGGTGGAGGGATTGAAAGAGCTGGGTGAATGGATGGCTATTAATAAGCCGGCACTTTATGCTACGGTTCCAGCTTCTTTTGTCTCTGTCGGAGGTCATGACTGGAAGTCGGATTCGATGAGGTTTCTGAGAAAGAAGGAATACCTTTACGTCGTCGACCTTGAGGAGCCGAGTGCTCCGATGGTTATTGAGGATGTACGGGCTGTGCCGGGTTCCGAGATAAAAATATTAGGAAATGACGAGAGTCTCGAGTGGCGCCAGGACGGGGATGATGTGGTGATTGAGGAACTTCCCGAGGCGCTGCCGTGCGACTATGCCTGGAGCTTTAAGATTCAGGTTCAAGAGTGAGGCGGTTCAGATGTACCGCTGCTATGATGAATTGATAACTTTTATTTTAAGACCGGAGGTAACGAAATGAAAAAAACAATATTGTTTGGTGTCATCCTTTGCGTTTTGTTTTCAGGGGCGTTTGTCACTACGGATGCGGAAGCGGACACCGATGCCGAGAAAAGTATGCATTATGAGCCGACCTGGGAGTCTCTCGGGCGGCATGAGACACCTCAATGGTACGAGGATGCGGTACTGGGGATATACTTTCACTGGGGTATTTATTCGGTACCGGCATTCGGGTGCTGGGGCGGGCGTAATATGTATCAGCCGGAAGGCGGAACTTCAGAAGCATGGGGACATATCGAGGATAAATATGAGAATACCTATGATTACGTAAAAAAAGTTTATGGAGAGCCGGGCACGGAGTTCGGATACAAGGATTTTATCCCGATGTTCAAGGCGGAAAAGTGGGACCCGGACGAGTGGGCGGCATTGTTCAAAGAATCGGGGGCCGACTTCGCGGGACCTGTGGCGATTCATCATGACGGCTTTGCCATGTGGGACAGCGACTATGTCGAATACAACTCGATGGACATGGGGCCGAGGCGTGACATCGTCGGAGAGATGCTCGAGGCCGTCCGAAAACAGGATATGAAAACGTTCGCGTCCTTTCATTATTATACGAACTGGTTCTTTTTCAATCCGGGAAGAATGTTGTGCCCGTATAAAACGGATGTCAACAATGAAAGGTATTCGGGATTGTACGGACCGGTCCGTGACGTCAAAAGGCCCTGGCACAATGAGCCGATCTCTGAAGAGTTTCAACAACGATGGCATAACAGCGTCATTGAAGTCATTGATAAATACAGCCCTGACCAGCTATGGTTCGAAATCGGCTTCAGTGATCCGAAATGTATAGGCGAAGACTATGTAAAGTCGGTGCTTGCACATCACTTCAACACCGCTCTGAAGCGGGGAAAAGAAGTTGTGGTGACTCGAAAAGACGATGACCTGCCGCTGTCCTGCTCTGTATTGGACATTGAGGCCGGTGAGTTGAACGAGCCGCAATCCGTTGTCTGGCAAACCGATATATCCCTCGGGACGAACCATTCCTGGGCTTATTCTCCTGACGCGGTGTGCAGGCCCGTCGACGAATTAATCGACGAGATCGTAGACCGAAAGAGCAATAACGGCGTCACCCTGCTCAGTGCCGCCCCGAAAGCCGATGGAACACTCCCGCCAACCCAGATCGAGGGATTAAAAGAAATAGGTCGATGGATGAGAATAAACAAGCCGGCTCTCTACGGGGCCAAACCCGCACCATTTGTCGAGGGTGGAGTTGACGTGGCTAAAGCGGGCTCTATCCGGTTTACGATGAAAGGTGATTTTCTGTATGCCATTGACCTCGAGAAACCGAGCGCACCGGTCGTTATTGAAGATGTGCGGCCCGTGCCGGGTTCTGATATCAAAATACTGGGAAGTGACAAGAATCTACGGTGGCGTCAGGACGGTAATGATTTGGTGATTGGGGAGCTTCCCGACCCGCTGCCGTGTGACTATGCCTGGAGCTTCAAGATTCAGGTTAAGCAGGAAAACGGGTGAGACGTGTTACCGTCTTACAGAATCGAATAGAGACAAGTAAGAAACGTTCATTGAAATAGTGTGTCACATTAAAAACTTTTCATTGTTCAAGGCAGGAGGTAACGAAATGAAGAAAAGCACTTTATTCAATGTCATCTCTGAAAGCGTGTTCCTTGTCAACTATAATTTTAACCTCTTAACTAATCAATCCTTATAGGTTTTACCCAAGTCATCTCTTCGCCGTCAAAGCGGCATGAGTTTCTTCCGGCTGTC
>Ga0180433_10006225_pt1 | contig 15729 bp, 24 predicted proteins | sample SS_ome_8_FD_132980 | JGI IMG/M metagenome (GOLD analysis project Ga0180433, IMG submission 132980) | Hypersaline lake sediment archaeal communities from the Salton Sea, California, USA - SS_1_D_1 metaG | ecosystem: Environmental > Aquatic > Non-marine Saline and Alkaline > Hypersaline >... | reverse complement strand
GTAAGATTCTTGATATTGCTACAGAATTCAGATTAACATATGCAATGATAGACGAAGATGGCATTGGCTCCGGGCCATTAGACACATTGAACAGAGGCAGAGAATTAAAGCAATTCATAGGATTTCGTAACCCACCGATAGGATATAAAGATAATAAGTTTTATTGTAATCCCAGAACAATAAATGCATACAAAGCAAAGGATATGTTCGCAAAGGGGCATTTAAGAGTTAAGAACGAGCGATTAATAGATGAAATGTTAACAATAAGATACGAATACGATAATTACCAGCGTAAACGATTAGTTAGTAAGCAGAAAATGCGAAGTAAAGGAATCAAATCCCCTAATATGGCGGATGCATTATTAATGGCAGTTAAGGCAACTGAACGAATAAACAAGTCTAAATATGATTTTAGAAGAGGAATAACTAAGCCCCAGCGTGGATATGGCTGGAAATTGAGGGAGCAATATGTATAAACCGGAAGTATCGCCAAAAGAGAAAGCTGATAAAAAGGCTTTAGAATCTACAGAATTAGAGTTTTTATCAGATTTAAGAGTTAAAGTTAATAATGACGTAGACGATAGGTCTTCATGGGAAGAGAAACTACTCATCGCAAGTAATCAGAGACTGGGGATTAAGCGAGTTAGCAATTATCCATACGAAAACGCTCCTGACATTCCGTTACCGGAGACAGACAAACTAATCAAGAAGTCAACGCCTAATTTAATTTTAAGTGCGTGGTCGCCCAAAATCATGTGTACTGTAAGGGTTGAAGACGGGATACAAACTACGCCGGAATTAGAAGACAAAGCGAAAAAAGCTGAATTAGCATTGAATATGCTATTAAGAAATAAGATGAATTTCTTCCATAAGCTTGAACTTGCAGCAGATTACGCAAAAGAGAAAGGTTCATGCATATTCAAGACAGTAGAGGAATTCAAGACCCGGACAATCCATAAAGTCATAGATTTAAAACAATGGGAAGAGCAGGATATCGAGCAATTAAGGGAATTAAGCAATGACGAATTAATGGACTTTGTTTATTCTCGATATCCTGAATTAGACCCAGAAGACGACAAAGACAAAGAAATTTGTAAAAAGATAGTTGAAGACTTCCGAGCTGGTGAAGAGATAATTGAATTTGACATTGAAGAGGTTACTTCTTTACCAAACATTGAAGTTCCAAGCCCTGCAAGGGTAATAGTTCCGTCTTATACTACGGAGATAGATTATAGTAACCGAATCACAGAGGAATTTTATCTTACAAGACGTGAGATTGAAGAGCGGATTGAAGAGGGTATATATCTTGAAAAGGATATGGACGAGATAATCAAAAGCGAGCCGGGAGATGATTATTACGAAGACCGCAAAAAGTCAATGCGAGGCATGGCAGATACAACAAGCCAAGATGATTTATATAAGATTAGAGAGACACGCTGCTGGAAGAAAGAAGGCGATTGTTACCAGAGAATGGTCTTTACTTACTTCGCAGACGTAGGAGACGAAAAAGACGCTTTATTACGCAAAATAGCTTTTCCGCATGAATTCGAAACATGGGATTACGACAAATTCGATAACGAAATAAAAGGCGATAACTATTACGAATCAAGAGGCATGCCCGAACAAGTCAGAGCATTACAGGAAGTCTTGGAGCGTAGTGTTAATAATATGTTAATTCGTGATGAGTATAATAATAACCCAGTTTATGAGGTTTTAGACACATCAGAACTATTGACCCGTAATAGCACATGGGCTCCGGGCGAGTTATTACCGGTTAGCGAGTTAGGCAAAGAGACACGCAGAATAGACGAGAAAGGCTTACCAGACGTGAGCAGCGAAAGGATAATGCAGATTATCAAAGCTTATGCCGAAGAATATGTAGGAAACGTAGACCAGCTATTCCGAAACGCTACAAACCGAGGCGGAGCAAACACTTTAGGAGAAATTCGGGAAGGGATAAGCCAGTCTGCCGGATTGGTAGATGTAGAGATAATCCGATGGAATGAGACTTTATCTAAAGTATACCGTAAATTATTCGATATCATGCAAGACCGCATGGGCGGTGATATATGGGTTGACGGTGTACGAATAACCAAAGAGGATTTCAATTTCCCTGCATGTGTAAAGGCAAATGGTAGCCTTGAGATGGCAGACAAGAAACTTGCAACAGCTAAAGCATGGACAAGGTTACAGGCAGCAATGCAGATGGTACAAGCCGGAGTAGCAAACCAAGAAGACTTATACAATTCATATAAAGACTGGCTTGAAAAAGACGGTGTAAAAGACGCTGATTTATTCTCTACAGACCCGAAAGAGATGATGCAAGGGCAATTCGCACAAATGCAAAAGCAAATAAAGCAAATGACAGAGCAGGCACAAATGCTCGCAGAGGCAATCTCTAAAGGCGAACAGGAAGTTGCAAAGCTTAAAGAAGACGCCAGACAAGAGATAAATGAATTTAAAGGAAAAATGGAGTCATTAAAAGGAGGTGGGAAGTAAATGCACAAGCCAGACAAGAAACAAGAGTTATTAAAACGAGCCAACAAGCAGATTGAAGAAAGCCGAAAGATTGAAGAGACTATTAATACATTAGGCTGGAAAGATATAATCCAACCTACAATAGACAATTCAATCCAAGGGGCAATAGGCGGAAAACGTGATAGCGTCTGGTACGGTGGCAAGATTTCTGACGATAAAAAAGAATACTGGACAGGATACGCACAAGGGTTAATGGATTTAAGTAACAGGATTCATGCATATAAAGCCAGAGTAAAGGCTTTAGAAAGCAAAATAACGGAATTAAAAAGCGATAGCGGTGAAGTCAAAATGCCGTTAGAAGACACAAGGTACGCTAAGCAATGAGTTATCCTAAAGTTGGTATGCACTTTGAAGACGTAAGAAAGCGAGTTAAACGGATTATGAATAACGCACCCAATACGCAGGCAAAAGTAAACTTAGTAAATAGTTTAGTAAACCAATCTAGGTTATGTGACGGTGAAGGGGCAGCAAACGAGATAATCGCAGAGACAGATACAAACAATCATTCCGGGAATAAGTTAGGATATTCTAAACGCTATGAACGGAATTTTGAGAATATATTTTGTAAATGATATTTTTAATTAAAAGGAGAAACAATGTGGTGTAAAGGGTGCCAAAGAGGGCAGAAAGCAAGAAACGGAATATGCCCTGATTGTGGGATAAAGTTAGAAGAGCAGGAAGATATCACTGAAAGTTCTACTGTAACCGTAGAGGCTAAAGACATCGAGTTGGGTGGCGGATATACAAACGATACAAATTATATACGCGAGCCACCGAAAGTGGAAGTCAAAGAAGAAGTCAAAGAAGAACCAAAAGAAACAAAGCCTAAAAAGAAAACTGGTAGAACCAAAGGGTCAAAAAATAAAAAGAAAGTTCTGGGTAATACTCAAACCCTGTAGTCCGCAGAGACTTAAAACACTGGAGGTTTTATGCCTAAGACAGATGAAAAACAGGTAACCGTTAACCCTGACGAAACTCAGCAAGTGCCTTCTGAAGAAGCTAAGCCTGAAGAGGTCATTGAAGAAGCTATTGAAGAAGCCGCTGATGAGCAGAGTGAAACTGACGAAACTAGCGAATTAGACGGTGAGTCTTCGTCCACCGAGGAAGTCGCTGACCCTGAAGAGGATGATGGAGAAGAAGAATTGGAAAAATTTTTAGATGAAGGCAAGGACGAGGGAAAGAAAACAGGTGTTCAGAAACGGATTGACCAGTTAACAGCACAGATTAAGCAACTAAAAGAGAAGAACGATGAGCTTGAATCTACCGTAACGCAAAGTAAGAACAAGAAACCGAAGTATACAAAAGAGCAATTAGCAAGAGCTATTGATGATGGTATTGCTAAGAACGACTCTGCTTTAGTTATGGAAGTAATTGACTACATGGTAACAGATGCTAAAGACAGCTTACGCAACGAGTATTTAGAAGAGCAGAAAAAAGCACATGAGGCAAGCACTTCCAAACAAAGAGAGTGGAGCTCGATACTTCAGGACTATTCTTATTTATGGGACGGGGAAGAAGAGCTATATCCGAACTCAAGTAAGGAACTTAATTTGCAAAACGCTAATAGTTTATTGTATCGGTTAGCGACAAAGTTATTTGTTACAGAAGGTAGCAAATACAATACTGCTGGAGGTCAGAAACAAGCTGTGATGGACGCTTTATCCCGAATTCTCAAAAAGAAGAGAATAGCTAGTAAAGACTCTAAGGTTTTAGAAAGGCGACTTGCTAAAGCGAAAAGAAAGACTTCGTTAAGTTCAGGGCGTTCATCTAAGAAGACCGAACCGCAGAAGCCTAAGACGGCTAAATCTGCACTTGAGGAGTACATTTCAGAACGCAAGAAGAGCCAGCACAAAGCTAAAGGAGCAGCTTTCTAGCTTTTATTTTGTAGGAGGTTAGAACAATGGGACAGCAAATTTGGGCAGTTAACTCGCTTGGTGGCTATATGTCATCTGACGAACTCTCAAAAAAGATTCGTCATGCGGCTTGATTAGGTTGGGTCGCTTAAAATCTTTCTAAAATCGGTGGACACCCTAAAGGGTAATACCGAGCCAACTTGTAAACAAGAGGTGTAACGACTATGAACAGATTAGAGCAAAAAGGGATAATAGTAGGGATGTTATTGGGGGATGCTTCCTTAAATTTGCCAAACAAAAAGGGCAGGAATGGAACCTCGCACGGTAAGTCTAAAAACTGGAGATTATCTATAACTCATTGTGAGGAACAAAGAGATTATCTCAAATGGAAGGGGGACCTGTTAGGGAAAATTACTTCTATTAGATACGATGATTTTATAGGTGGTTACAAGAAAAACAGGAATTATAGGCTTACAACAAGATGTCATCCTATTTATACCAAAATAGCAGAGAGAATGTATATTGATGGTAGAAAAACCTTTGATAATCACATTCTTAGTACTTTGAATACAAAAGGTTTAGCTATTTGGTATATGGATGATGGTTATTTGAGAGTTGATAAAAAAGTATCAGAATTATCAACTTGTAGCTTTACTTACCCAGAGCATTACTTACTAAGAAAAATGATGTGGGATAAATTTGGGTTGTCAACCACAATCCATAGAAAAGGTAAGTATTACAGATTGTATATAAGAAGAACATCGATGGACTTATTCCTTAAACTCGTTTATCCCCATATAACAGAAGTAAAAAGTATGCTCTATAAAGTTCGCACGAAAGAGCCTGAAAAGGCAAGATATAGTCTGAACCCATTGGTAACAATGGGAAACAAATAGAAATATTTGTTCTTTGTAACATAAGGCAACCTCTGATGAAATTCCGTCAGTTTGTAGACCCTGAACCGGCAATGGGCAAAAGCAGGGGAGATGTTGTATTGTTTAATAAAATAAGCAATATTTCAACTCAAGGCGGAACGCTATCAGAGACAAGCACAATTCCTAAAAGGAATTACACGATTAAACAGGGTACGTTAACCGTTACGGAATACGGTAGATTATATTGCCGCATAATCAGTAATTTTATGAGGGGTCTATGGCTAAATTTAGCAATTGCGTAATTTGCGGAAAAGAAAAGAGGCCTACAAGATATGAAAAGTGAATATGATATAAATAATGGTAAAACTGTATGCTATGATTGTCATATGACAATTCACAGGAAAGTTATTGGTTATGGAAAACAGGGTGAATTCAGTGAAAACCTAGAACAGGCAACACTGAGCCAAGTTTGGAAGGAAACTTCCAGAAAGGTGCAACGCATAATGGACGAGACTAATGAGCTTTGCTCTATGTCGGTAATTCCAACACGAGCGCCCTGCCCGAAAGGGAAGATATATGCTGAACTTACTGGGGACAGTAAGATTTAGGGGATAAAAAGCCCCTGAGGTAACAAATTGAATGCCGTACCTTTCACATTGAAGGCACAGACTTTAGCTGAAATTTCTGTTGATGATGCAGTTAAGACTGTATTAAGAAACGATGAAGCTAAGGTTTTGGATAGTGCAGCAGCAGCTCAGTTTAAGACATCAGATTACAAGGCTACGATTACAAACACAGCTACGACTACTTTTGGTAGTGCAGGTGCAGCTTTAGCGACTTCAAGTGGTAGCATGTCTGATAAGAATGTTCGGGACATTATAGACAAGTTAAAGACTCTTAATGTTCCAAGGTACGATGGAAGCCATTATGCTTGTATCGCATCTACCAATTCTATCAGAGGTTTGTATGACTACTTTGAATCAAAAGTAATGCAGACATCAAAAGATGAGCTGTTTACTGGAGAAATCGGTAAGTATTATGGGTTAACAAATGGTAGCCCCTTATGGTATGATTAGAATATGAAGTTAACATGCAAACAATGCGGTAAAACATTCAAAAAGGCAATAAGCCAAGTGCGTAATGGCGAAGGCAAATATTGCTCAAAAGAATGCTATACTTCATCTATGAAAGGCATAGATTTGTTTAATAGTAGGATACGTGGGAAGAAAAGCAGAGTACGCCAATATTCTAAGCCAAAAAGAAAACGAGGTGAATTGCGGGAAAATCTAGAACAGATAATCCGCAGCCAAGCCTTGCTGGGAACAGCTAGGAAGGTTCAGAGACTAGAAGCCGAGTCCAGAACGGACAGTAATGCTTCCACGAGTGCCTTGCCCGAGAGGGAAGAGATAGTCCGAACTTATACGGGAGTATAAGAAATAGGGGATAAAGAGCCCCTATGGTAACATAATTGGCCGATTTATCGAAGAAACGAATGTGTTGGTAAACACTTTGGGTTCAGGTTCTACTGACGGCGAAGCTGTATTTTTCGGTGCAGACGCAGTTAGGGAAGGCATTGTAATACCTGAGGATATCAGGATTGATTTACCTAAAGACTTCGGTCGTGACCAAGCAATTGCATTGAACCAGTTGTTTATAACAACTAAGGAACTGTGCCTTAATTAGGAGACTAATTATGAAAAACTTTACTATATGCGAGAATAACCTGAAAAATATAGAGATACCGATAGGTAAAAAAGCTCTATTAGGGTCAATTCGCAGGGAAGTCAGCGTAGCTGATAAAGCATGGTTAGCGGGAGCTATTGAAGGTGAGGGCAATATAAGCATTTGCCAAACTTATCAAAGGAACGAGAACCATGGGTATAAAGATGCACGTATTGGGGTAGTAAATGGGAATATTTGGTTTATTAAAAAAATTTCCGGGATTTACTATGATTTAAATGTGTGTTTCTATTATCAGTTACGGAAAGGGAAAAAACCTAATCATCAGCCAAGACTGGATATTCTAACTAATGGTTTATTGTCATGTGCTAAAATATTGCATTATATAAAGCCATATTTAGCTTCTAAAAGAGATGAGGTTAATGTTATGTTAGAATATATCGGATGGAGAAAGACTGAAGGATTAGGGAAATGTTTTGATAAAGACAAAGCTGAGTCTTATGCGAAACGCCTTTCATGGTTAAAACATAACCATTTTGACCCTTCACAGACTACACGTAGAGCATCCTACCCTTTACAGGTGGAGGATGGTGATATAGTCGATGCACCTATGAGAATAGGTGAGTAACATGGGTACTACTTAGGTGGATTTGTTAAGACTTGGGATTACTCTACTGACGGTGAAACTAGGATTATTCACGTCACTAGCTTGTAAGGGAGGATTATTATGCCTAAATTACCACAAGAGCAAACCAGTTATTCCGACCCACAGTATGGAGTAATTCATCGTAGTTACTTCCCATTTGCGGCTGTTGATACGGATGACGTAGCGACAGCAGGTACTCATGCTGAAAGTTTTTTAGCGTTACCTGTAAAAGCACAAATCGTAGGATTTGGAGTACTTGCAGCATCGGTTGATGTTGTAATGGCAACTTCAGACGGATTTGAGTTAAGAACAGTTAACGGTACTAAACTTGCAACTTGGGTAGCAGACGCAGATTACACCTTGGGTACAGGAGACGCAACGTCTTGTGCTCCTGAGACAGCAACGGCAATCGCAAAGAACCATGGTATGGTCGCTTGCGTAGCAACTGATACTGGTGTATCCGGTTCGGTTGTTTATTTCGTTGACTGGGCAGCAGAGTACGAGGCAGAGTAAGAAACAATGAGGTCTACGGGGGTATCCTTCGGGGTACTCCCTAGCCTCCCCAATATTATGAAGATTTGTACTATCGGAGACCATTGTTGTATCAGGTTAGTAAAACAGGCATTAGCTTTAAAAGCCAATGGCCATGATGTACATTTGATTGGGTTTGGCGTACCTTCGGCAAGAGAGGCTTTTAGTTCTTTCGCTTATTGTAAGACAGTTCAGCAATTACGCAATTCTATTATGCTTCACCCTGACGCTGATGTTTTCCATGTACATAACGAACCGAATTGGCTATTAACCATAGTCAAAGGGCTAACAAACAAGCCTGTGGTGCTAGATGTACATGATTCCATGGCCTATCGTTCTGATAAGTTCAAATCTGCAATGGAAAGATTAGCATTTGAAATGGCTGATGGGTTAGTTTTCGTTTCAGAATCCTGCAGGGATATTTCAATAAACGAAAACCCTAAGATTAAAAACAAGCCAAATACTGTTTTACACTCGTATGTAAACAGGGATTTTTACAAAACAAAAGACTGGATGTGGGTTGGCGGAGTTGTGTATCAAGGTTTAACTTCTACAGACAAATCGGCAGAGTATATGCAATATGCTAATTATAAAGATTGCATGAATAAGCTTGCAAAGTTAGGTTTACCATTTCACATTTACACAACTAAGCGTGATGATTACTGGAAAGAATATTATAACAACATAATCAGCAGTAAAACCTTAGATTACGGTACATTATTAGGGCAGTTAGGCCACCATGATTGGGGGTTATGTGGGAATGTAAAAGAATACAAAGATTGGAATGTCGCAATGCCAAACAAACTATTTGAGTACATGGCAGGTGGCATACCTATTGTAGCGATGAATTGTAATGAAATTGAAAAATTCATAATGGAACATGAAGTTGGGATTTCGGTCAAATCTCCAGAAGAACTAAAAGAACGTTGGAATGAAAGGGACAAATGCCAAGCGAATGTAATGTCGAAAAGATATGAATTCACAATGGAGAAAAATATAAACAAATTAGAGGAGTTATACAGTAAAATATGAAGTTCAAAACGTTAGGACTATTATACTTGAAACTTGTAGGCGAAATACTCAAATGTCGAGATGAAGAGTTTTGTGAACGGATAAAGCCCAGATTAGAAGAAGTGTTTATTGAAATAAAGAAAATGGGTGTTCAATTAGCTAAACTCGGAAACGGCGGGAAGTTACCTAACGCCGACTCAGTAGGCTGGAAAGAAGAGTTCTGGCGTAAGAGGTTCAACAAGCAAGTAGCACGCAGGGAAAGCATAAAGAGGTTATTGAAACAAAAACAGGACAAAGAGTTGAATGATAACTTGGACTTAGATACTCGGTTAAAGAGGCTTGAGGAGAAATTAAAATGCCAAAAGTAACATTCATAATGCCTACAATAAGGGATATGTTCTTAAACAAAGCGGTAACGTCTATCCTTACGCAGACTTTAACTGACTGGGAATTGATTATATTCAATAATCTAAAAGATAGAAATTTAGATTATAAAGACGATAGGATTAAGATTATCGATAACGACAACTTACCATTAGTAGAGTGCTTGAATTTAGGCACAGAAATGGCAAAGAGCAACATTATTATGCATCATTGTGATGATGATATAAGCATGCCGGAACGAGCGGAGATAACATATAACCGGATAAATGAAGGTGCATATTTGTTTGTAGGGTCGTTTATTGCGGTAAATGAGAACTTAAAATTAAAGTATATGTATAATCCGCCTTACAATTTGGATTTAGATGATTTAGTTTTAAGAGGGAATACTGTACCTTTGTTTTGTGCAGGGTACAGAAAAGACAAAGCTCCAAGATACAGAGAGGGATTCCCTATGTTACATGACTATGTTTTTATGTTGGATTTTGTTAAAAGTGGCATGAAATACGCAAGCAGTCTTACACCGTTTGCGTTAAAGATACATCATAGCTTGAATTTTAATAAAGACAAAGAAGACATAAAAGCATATGAAACAGAAAAACTTCGTGATTTGTATAGAATTAAAGAACTAAGAAGTGAAAGGGTAATGACTTATTTATGAGAGTCACATTATTTACATATTGGAATAACGTCTGGGTAAGGTACTTGAAAAAGTATTTCGATACTATTAAAGACATTGACTTTCGGGTTGAGGTTAACAGCCAATTGAATTCTAATATCATGCAGGAGTCTGATATAACGATTTTTGGTTGGGCAGACAAATCTGTAATCGAGGCAAGTAAATACTTTATGAAGTTTAGTAAGAAGTACATAGTCTTCTGTCGCAGTTATGAGATTTTCTTCGGGCATATAAGGAAGATTAACTGGAAGCATATTGATAGTTGCATATTTGTTAATAAGCATTTCTCTGAAGAGTTCGGTAGTAAAATACCTACAAAGGTAGAGTATTTACCAAACGCTATTGATTTAGATGAATGGAAGTTTCAGAAACACGAAGCTGGTTATGATATAGCTTGGGTTGCTAATCTATCTCATAAAAAGGGTATAGACCTAATCCCACAATTCATGCACAAGTTATGCCAAAAAGACAAACGGTATAAATTACATCTTGCAGGAGCCGACCAAGAGCCAAGACACATAATGTACTTAAAGTATCAATTAGAAGAGTTAGGGTTAACGGATAACGTAATATTTTACAATTCAGTAAAGGGGATACAGGATTGGCTGAAAGATAAGTCGTATTTGTTTACTTGTTCGGTGACAGAAGGACACCCAAACAACGTACTTGAGGCTATGAGTTTAGGGATTAAGCCTATTATCCATACATGGTTAGGGGCAAAAGAACAATTCCCTAAACACCTGTTATGGAGTGATATAGACACAGCGGTTAAATTAGTTACAGAAGATGAATATAATTCAGAAAGTTACAGGAAGTTCATCATAAATAATTATGATTTATGGAAAGTATATCCAAGATTAGAGGACATAATAAGAAATGTTTGACAAAGAAAACAAAACCATCTGCCGAGCAATAAGGGACATTTACAAAACTGTAATGAAAACAGGTGATGATAAATTGATTGAAAGCCTTGAAAAAAATATCCGTTACGTTTACTTATGTGCTAAAAGAATGAACAAAAAATTAAATTGGTACGCAAATGCAGGAGAATTGCCTAATCCTGATAGCGAAGGTTGGACAGAAGCATATTGGATAAAACAATTAAACAAATGTAGGAGGTGTTGGAAACCATGAAAGGCGTAATTGTAGGTAACGGAGAGATAGGTAGTGCGTTACATAAGATTCTGTCTGCAAAGTATGATACGGATACTTTCGACCCAAAGATAGACAAAGATTTACCACAAGGTAAGTTTGAAATTATGCATATATGTTTCCCTTATAGCAAAGATTTTGTACGCTATGCACAATATTATATAAACACATTTAGCCCTAAATACACAGTTGTCCATAGTAGCGTATTAGTTGGTACATGCGTTAAGTTAAAAGGAAGCATAGTGTTACATTCACCTGTAAGAGGAGTACATCCTGACTTAGAAAAAGGAATATTAACATATACAAAATACATATCTTGTGAAGTTACAGATACAAATTGCATTGATAAGATAAGCGAATATTTCCAAGAAGCAGGGGTAACAGTTAGATTCTTATATCAGACTAAAGCAACTGAGTTAATGAAGTTATTAGCATTATGCAGATATGGTGTAAACATAGCTTTTGCTAAGGAACAAAAAGAAATCTGCGATAAATTTGGGGTTAAGTATGAAACGGTTGTTAACGACTTTGAAAGCTCTCGCACAGAAGCGTTACACAGACTTGGTCAGGGGCATTTATCACAACCTATCCTTTATCCTTTTGATAAGTTTATTGGCGGGCATTGTACTGTGGAGGATATGGAATTAATGCTTATGCAGGTTGAAAAGCCTTTATTAAGGCAAGCATATAAAATAGGGCGTAATACTAAGATTTGGGATAACTGTAATATTTACAAAACAGCAAAAATAGGCAAAGGGTGTTCGATAGGATATGGGTGTGAAATCGGTAATAATGTTGTTATTGGGAATAATGTTAGGGTTGGGGCCCATTGTTTTATTCCCGAAGGAGTAACAATAGAAGACGATTGTTTCATTGCACCTAAGGTAAGCTTTAGTAATGATAAACACCCACCTTCTAAAAGCAAAGAGTGGGGCAAAGTAAAAGTAAAGAAAGGTGCAGTAATCGGTATGGGTTCGATAATACTTCCTAATGTAGTAATTGGAGAAAAAGCCATGATAGGTGCAGGAAGCATAGTCACAAAGAGCGTACCAGCTGGCGATATCTGGTATGGCGTAGCGGCTTATCCTCACAAACAAGAAACGGTGAAAGGCGAGTGGGACGTATGAAGAAGGCATTAGTAATTAGACTCGGAGCTTTTGGTGACCACTTACTTGTATCTCCTGTATTTACGAGGTTAAAAGAGTTAGGGTATCATATAGTTTACAATACAAACAAAAGGGGTATGGATTTATTTAAAGGAGACGATAGGATAGACGAGTTTCTTCCTCACAAAGAAGACATGCCTTACGACAAGTTAAGAGAGCATTGGGACACATTAAAGAAGAAAATCGAACCGGAACACTTTATCAACTATACATCTTCGATAGAGAATAACGTTGCGTTGCACCCTACTCAACCGTTATACATTTATCCTAAGAAAGAAAGGTATGAAAAATGTAACCGCAACTATTATGAGGTATCGGCTGAATGGTCTGGTTTGACTGGAGTAAAGTTAAAGCCAATTTTGAAGTTTACCAAAGAAGAGAAAGAAGACGCAAGTGCTTGTATCCGGGAAGGTTGGTATAACGTATTATGGTGCTTATCAGGCAGCGGTTGTAATAAAGTTTATCCTTGGACTGAATATGTTATGGGAAGCCTAATAAAGAAGTACCCCAATATTCATTTTATAACTGTGGGTGATTACAAGTGCAAACTTTTAGAAAGTGATACGTTACCTAAAGAGAATTTTACAGAATTAGCAGGTGAGATAAACATCAGAAAATCTATGTGCCTGACAGGTTTAGTTGATTTGGTTATATCGCCTGATACAGGGATATTACATGCTTCTGGTATGTACAATACACCTAAGATAGGGCTTTTAGGGCATACGACAAAAGAGAACATAACAAAGCATTTTAAGAATGATTATTCCATTGAGGCAGAATGTGCCTGTGCACCTTGTTTCTATTTGATTTACAATTACGATATCCAATGCCCAATAGAGAACGTTACTCGTTCTGCATGGTGTATGTCGGTAGGGATACCGCCAGAGAAGTTATTTGAAAGAGTATGTAAAGTAAAGGAAATTCATGGATAAACAAATAACACCTAAAATGTGTCCTGTTTGTGGAGTTGATACGAACTATTTGTATCGTATTACGGAGAAAGACGATGTATCGGGCGATTGGTACAGATGTGCTTGTGGAGTAATATTCTTACCCGAACCGGACAATAAGATCGATTACGATGAGAAGTATCATTCACTTTATACTGATGACAAAGTCAAGAAAAATGCTATTCATGCAGCAAGGGTATATGCACCGATAATAGAAGAACTTACTTACGGTCGAATGATGTTAGATGTAGGGTTTGCTTCAGGATATAATATGGATTATTTTGAAAACAGAGGATGGTTGACATGGGGCATAGACGTAAATGTACCAAAAGAAAAAAGACCAAATCTATACAAAGGAGACTTTCTAACTTACGATTTCGAGCCAAGAATAAACAAAGAAGAATTAGAGAAACATGTTGGGGATGGGCGATTAAAGAAAAGAACTTTCGACCTAATATGGATGAGCCATGTATTGGAACATTTCGATAATCCAATAGAGGTCTTAAAGAAAGCTAAGGGTTTGTTATCAGATACAGGGGTAATGTACATTTCTACCCCTGATATAGATTTTATCAACAAAACAGGTTTACCATCGTTCCCACATTGGAAATGCAAGGAGCATAGAGTTCTTTGGAGCTCAAGAGCATTAAAGAGAGAGTTAGAAAGGTTAGGATTTGATGTAATTCTAATCAGAAGGAACTTTTCCAGCAGGTTCATAAGTTGGTACGATGTTCAGTGTATATGTCAAAAGAGGTATTTTTAGAAGGAGGCAATCATGGCGACAAAAACTGTAACTTTGGATTCAAATGAGATGGATTACATTGACTCAGCAGGCGTAGTACACAAAGTAACAAATGCTGAAACATTTACGTTTACTTTAACTGACGGTGGGGCATCTGCGGTAACTTACAACGTAAACGCAGGCCAAACAGTAGCAACGGATGACGGATATGTATTAACTTTTGATACAAGAGTTGCAACTAAAACCACTGATATTGGTGTATTAGCCGACACGCAAGACGCAGTTAATGTGTATGGGTTAAGGGGCGAGATAGGTATTACATGTTCATCAACAGGAGTAAGGCAGAATTGGAGAATAGCACAATTAACCGTAGATGACGTAGACGCACCGACTTCAATTACTAAATTAGTGCTTGAAGACCAGTATGGCAACAAAATGGATTTACCGAGTTCTGGTTCTGGTATTACTGTAGCGTAAGGAGGGAATAATGGCAGCATATGCGGTAACGGATTATGTTTCAACTGCCGATACGGTAGAACAATGTGCGGCAGCATTAGAAACAAAGTTAGAAACTATTGATAATAGTAAGACAATAAGATATATAGATATTTTGCAATTGCCGGACAACACTTATCAGGCAATTCTTATCTATGATGCATAGGAGGGAATATGGCTAATTATAAGATTACTGATTATGTTTCTACTGCAGACACAATAGAACAATGTGCTGCTGCGTTAGAGACCAAATTGGAAACTTTAGATTCTACTAATAACCCAATAAGATTGATTAAAATTATTAGATTATCTAATAATAAATATCAAGCTGTATTGGTTTATGATATCCCGTAGAATTTATTAAAGGAGATTTTATGGCAGGCCCTGTAAGGATAGTAGGCAAGACAGACGATAGGGATTCAAACGAAGGTATTGCTGCTCAGGTAGATAGTTTAGGGAATCTTCACGTTAGAGAAGGTAGTTATCCCGGGCTTAACAAAGTCTATGAGGACACTAACTTCGTAACTGGAGATTCACCGCAAACGCATGATTTCAACTCTGATGCAGGCAGAAACGCTACTGACGGATACATCATTTGTGATGGTCCGGGAAACATTAAGGTAGACTATTCCCGAGATGGCATTACTTTCGGAGAACAATGGACAATGAAGAAAGGCGAAAAAGTAAGTTTACTGAGGTTAGACATTGACAAGATAAGGATAACTTGGGTCGCTGATTCAGCTTATCGTATCAATATGGTATAGATTATGGACATAGATTATAGAAGTTTATTAGAGTCAATCAGTATTCACGATTTAGATGATGTAACTATCGCATCCGTGTCTGACAAACAACTGTTACAGTATGACGGTGGCAGTGGTGAATGGGTAAATATTGCAATTACTGGACTTACAGATACCTACGTTCCCTACACCGGAGCGACAGCTAATGTTGATTTAGGGGCTTATGGTATTACCACCACAGGCAACTATATCATCCGAAGCGACACAGGATACATTGACTTGGGAGC